>OIXA01000011.1_pt1 | contig 201161 bp, 164 predicted proteins | sample 1587721 | NCBI WGS metagenome assembly OIXA01 (sample SAMEA3888900, study PRJEB22519) | human gut metagenome | biome: human gut; feature: human-associated habitat; material: faeces | place: Denmark | collected 2013 | reverse complement strand
AAATGTGGTGGCTATTCAGTACGAAAATTTTGCACTTCGTTATTGAATCTCGGCATTCAATGCACCCACCTACAAATTTCAAATTTTATTTTTGGTTTTTCAGAAAAATCATATATATTTGCAATCGATTCAATTTTGTTCTTATGCCAACCTTATTTAAACATATAAAGACCTGTCCTGCTAAGATTTTTAATTTCTATGCAAATGGATTCAGGCAAATGACCGTTGGAAGGACTCTGTGGCTGATTATCCTTCTGAAGCTAATCATCATGTTTGCTATTCTAAAAATATTTTTATTTCCGGACTTCCTCGGAGGCAAATGTAAAACAGATGAAGACAAAGCCAATTACGTCCGGTCGGAATTATCAAACCGCAACTAACTTAAAAGTATTATATGGAAAACTTAATCAACGTAGTCGATTGGTCAAGAGCACAATTCGCTCTTACGGCCATCTACCATTGGCTTTTTGTGCCTTTGACCCTCGGTCTGGGCATTATCGTGGCCATTATGGAATCTATTTATTTACACACAAAGAGTGAGCGATGGCTTGCCACCACGAAATTCTGGATGCTGCTGTTCGGAATTAATTTTGCCATAGGTGTTGCAACCGGCATCATTCTCGAATTTGAATTCGGCACAAACTGGTCTAATTACAGCTGGTTTGTCGGCGACATTTTTGGCGCGCCTCTGGCCATTGAGGGGATTCTTGCTTTCTTTATGGAGTCTACATTCATCGCTGTCATGTTTTTTGGCTGGGGTAAGGTAAGCCCTAAATTTCACTTGACGGCAACCTGGCTCACCGCCATTGGCGCATGCATCTCCGCCCTGTGGATTCTTGCGGCAAACGCATGGATGCAGTGCCCTGTAGGAATGGAATTCAACCCGGAAACTATGCGCAACGAGATGGTTTCATTCTCTGCCATCGTGACATCGCCTATGGCTGTCTATAAATTCTTCCACACCGTAATGAGCGGATGGACTCTTGGCGGAATCTTTGTTGTGGGTGTCAGCTGCTGGATGCTTCTAAAAAGACGCAACATCGAGCATTGTCTACGCAGCATAAAAGTTGGCGCATGGATTGGCACAATAGGCATCGTATTGACAATGGCTACAGGCGACGGCTCGGCTGTCACTGTGGCTGAACACCAGCCAATGAAATTAGCTGCAATGGAAGGCCTTTATGATGGAAATTCCGGACAAGATCTTGTTGCCATAGGTGTCTTGAATCCCCAAAAAAAGGTTGGTGACAATCTCGACCCCTACATCTTCGAGATCTCCCTGCCTAAAGGTTTGTCTATTCTTGCAAATCACGACAAGGATTCGTTTGTCCCTGGAATAAATGACATTATCGCAGGCCGCTCTTTCTCCACTGACGGCAAACCGGTAAACACAATCAGTTATTCAGAGAGAATGGAGCGTGGCAGAAAAGCGCAATCGGCATTGCGGCAATTTGGCGAGGCAAAACGTCAAGGAGACACCTTGGCAATGTCTCAATTAAGAATTGACATAAAAAAGCACTTCAACTTTCTTGGATATGCGTCTTTGCAATCTCCATCGGATGCCATTCCCAACATCCCGTTGACGTTCTATTCTTTTAGAGTGATGGTTGGCATCGGAAGCTTCCTACTTGTATTTCTTTTAACAACTTTGTTTTTGGCCTACAAGCGGCCTGAATTGGAGAAGTCAAAATGGAGCAAATGGTTCTACCGTCTTGCAATCATATCCATCCCTCTGACATATATTTGCAGCGTAAGCGGATGGGTTGTTGCAGAAGTGGGCAGACAACCCTGGATTATCCAGGACCTTATGTCAAACAGCATGGCGATATCTGACATAAGCGCAGGATATGTACAGACAACATTCTGCATCTTCGCTGTACTGTTCACAGCTCTGCTGATTGCCGACATCAGCATTATGGTAAAACAAATCCGCAAGAAATCTCTTGAAAATTTAAATTCCACTAAATAAAAAAAACAATGATTACATATTCTTTTCTTCAGCACTATTGGTGGATTTTAATATCCATTCTCGGAGCGGTTCTGGTCTTTATGCTGTTTGTGCAAGGCGGACAATCAATGCTTGCAACAACAAAAGACCGCAGCCAACGCTCTCTGATGGTGAATTCCCTCGGACGTAAATGGGAATTGACTTTTACCTCTCTTGTTGTGTTCGGAGGAGCATTCTTTGCCTCTTTTCCATTGTTCTACTCCACAAGTTTCGGAGGTGCATATTGGTTGTGGATGATTATTCTGTTCACATTTGTCGTACAGGCGGTTTCTTACAAGTATCGCAGTAAGGACGGCAACGTATACGGAACGAATGTTTACGACATTATGCTTACTATAAACGGTATAGTCGCACCCGTTCTGCTCGGAGTGGCGGTAGCCATGATGTTTTTCGGTGGAGAATTCACCATCGCCAAAAACAACATTCTCGGTCCACAAGCAGCCGCAATCTCACAATGGAGCGGACTACATGGACTCGAAGCCATTCTCAGTCTGAAAAACCTTTCTCTCGGTTTCACCGTTCTATTTTTGTCAAGAGTACTTGCATCCCTTTATTTCATCAACAACATAAACGACAACGATATGCGCCGCAAACAAAAGAAAGAGCTGCTCATAAACAGCGTTATTTTCGTCCCGTTGTTTTTAATCTTTATTTCAATACTTCTGACATCTCCAGGCGTGAAACTTCACGATGATGGGACCATGGTTTGGGAAGATTATAAATACGCAACCAACCTTATCGGAATGTGGTGGATTTTGGCAACGCTTGTCATTGGCGTTGTGTTCGTTTTATTTGGCATCTTAAAGACCTTGCTAACGTCTGATTTCAACAAAGGCATTTGGTTCTCCGGCATAGGAACGGCATTGGTCGTTTTGGCGTTGTTTTGGACTGTAGGAAATAGCGGAACTGCATACTACCCGTCACTTATAGACGTCAACAATTCATTGACAATCCACAACAGTTCATCGAGCGAATTCACGTTAAAAGCCATGAGTATCGTATCTCTTCTCATTCCATTCGTAATCGCCTATATCGTTTATGTTTGGAGGGCGCTTGACAAAGTGAAAATAACACGACACGAAATCGAGGACACATCTAAAGACGAAAAATACTAAATTTTTCGTCTTTCATCAGAGCCGCAAACGGACAAACGTCTGATTGCGGCTCTGCTATTTGCTATATTTGCGCTTTCGTTGTAATTTTGCGGTATGAGCGATTTTTTCAAGACACTAAAAGAGCCTTCCGAGGGCATATATAAAGAGAAAATGAGCAAATTTCTTTCGTTTGCCCACCCTGTAAACACAGCCGAGGAAGCCAAAGACATAATAAAATCCTATCAGAAAAAATATTTCGACGCCCGCCATGTGTGCTGGGCATATATGATTGGCACAAACCGCTCTGAATTTCTGTCAAACGACAATGGGGAGCCGTCGGGCACCGCAGGCAAGCCAATTCTTGGACAAATAAACTCCTTTGAACTGACAAATGTGGTTATTGTTGTTGTACGTTATTTTGGCGGGATCAAACTCGGCACATCCGGATTAATAGTGGCATATAGAGAAGCAGCGGCGGAGGCAATCCGCAATGGCGAGATTATTGAATGCCATGAGATGTCAGCAGTCGAATTCACATTCCCTTATTTATCGATGAACGATGTTATGAAAACGGCCAAAGGCAACGATGTGCAGATTTTAGAACAGATTTTCGACAATTGTTGCTCAATGAAGCTTGCCATCCGCTCCGACCTCGCCGAAGTGTTGTCAAAGAAATTGTCCGACATCGATGGCGTTTGCATTGTCGGGATTACAACCATGCAATAATATCCGTCAGCCTCGTCACTGTCAAGTCCGCCACATTTGTTTCAAGGACAACGTTTTTCCTATTAAAAAATATTGTATGCCACCCGGCATTGTTTGCACCGAGAATGTCCGCATCATAGTTGTCGCCAATCATAACTGTCGTTTCCGGCGTTCCGCCGACCTGCTCGAGGGCATAATCAAAAAGACGGCGGTCGGGCTTGGTTACATCTATGTCGTCCGACAATATCAACTTGGTGATATATTTGTCTATACCGCCCGACTTTAATTTGCGCGACTGCAGATTGGCAAAGCCATTGCTCAACACATGCACTGGCCCTCTTTTTGTCAGATGCGCCAACAATTCCGGTGCACCGTCAACCACCTGTTTCAACGTAACAATCGTTTCAAGATAGTCATAATCAAACTGCAACGGGTCATTGCACACAATTCCACACTGCTCAAACGAACGGCGGAATCGCTCTCGCTTAAGATATTCCTTCGTTATCTCCCCATGGTGGTAGCGCGTCCATAGCGACTCATTATTTGGCATATAACACGCGATAAAGTCATCATACGGACATTGATCCTGCAAACCATATTTCTCATACACAATCCTCATTGCCACTTTCGAGTTTGCAGAGAAATCCCATATCGTATCATCCAAATCGATAAATACGGTTCTTATTTTTCCAAAATAAGTTTTATCCATTCAATCTTTTTTAATGCATCAACGGGGATTACTCCACGCTATAATAATCGAGCGGTGGATTGAAGTAGCGCGACATCGTGTTCAGATCCTCTCGATAGCATGGCATTGCAAAGTCCACTCCATCAAAGTATTCATTGTTGCTTGCAACACGCATACTCTCCTCTGGGTTCGGCTGCAACGACAATCTTTTGACTCCATCTGTAATTGTCAATGACGAAGAATCCCACTCTATCTCTATCGTTTTCCCCTGTCCAAGTGTCAATGAAACCGCATCATATTCTTTCAATTCACAGCTCAAGTCCACCGACTTTTGACCAGACAGCGTCAATGACAGATATTGCTTGCCATCATAACGCTTGAACACGTATTCCAACCGTCCGCATCCTATAGCGACCGTTGTCTCAACATTATTCAATTCTGACGGTATACGCGGAGCGACAACCAACACTCCGTCCAATAGGTTCGGACGGACTCCAAGAAAATATTGGCTCCACACCCTCAATTGCTCCGAATTGCTCCAAGACTGCAGAAACGTTCCTGACCGGCGCGACCATATCTGACCTGGACGACACCATGCGTCGGCACACTCCGACAAACTTCCCACAGCACCGTCCTTCAATGCCTGCCGATTCATGTTTTCAAGCAATTTATATGCCTCGTCTTCCTGCCCAAACTCAATCATTCGCTGCATTGCCATTCCATTCAGCCAAAGCCAGACCGTGCCGTTATGATAAGCATCGTCTTTATGGTAGCGATGCCACTGCTCATGGTAGGGATGAAACTGATTGTCCATTTGATCAAGAGACAACACTCCCCATGGATATGTCAATCTGCTCCAAATTTTCCGTATATCCTCCCGCTTGACAGAGTCTGAGTCTATCAAGCTGTATGCAAACATCGTATTGGGTCGCAACTGCCTGTCCGCAGTGCCGTCGGCATTCAAATGGTCTACAAGCTGTCCGTCCACAACAAAGTCTTTCTGGAAATTACCTTTCAATTTTTCCGCAGCCTTTCTCCATCGGTCCGCATCGGATTTCTTGCCCAGGCAATCTGCAATCTTTGCTGCAGACTCCAACTGGCAGAACCACAAAGCCTGTATGTCAACCGCTCGGTTGCCGCGTGGAGAACACGGATATTTTCCCTGACGTTTTGCGTCCATCCATGTGTCGGCATCCGCATGCGTAAGATAGCCACGGTCGTCAACATACAAATCCAACGCTGCGTCGGTTGCCACTTTCACATTATTATATATCGACCTCAAGAATGCAACGTCTCCTGTATACTTCAAATAATCAAGCACCTGCATAACAAAACGCGGCGTGCCGTCGGTTGTATTATACAGAATGCCCTCCAAATTCAATCGGTTGGGTACACGACCATAAGTCGGTGATTTTTTATCTAAATCTTGATATTTCGCAAATGACAACAAAATATTTTTCGCCACATCAAATTGTCCTGGACACAGCACTGTTCCAGGCATCGCAATAAACATATCACGACCCCAAAAGTCGGTAAACCAAGGAAATCCTGCATATATCCCCCATCCGCCATGCTGCCGTGTGACCAATTCATCCGCAGTGAGCATCATCCATGCCATTGACTTGTCTAAATCGTCGTTGTTTGTCATCAGAGAATTGCTGTTTACCAATTTCTGCATCCGGTCCTTGCGGTCAAGAATCCAATCATTCCATTGCTTTTGCGCATCGCTCAGCAATCGTGCGCTTTCCGCATCTTCTCCGAATGCCAATACAAAACCTCCAGAGTTTGCTCCGGCTTCAATCAACGACCCGTTGACAATTACAGGAGACCCGTCTTGCGCTCCGATTCTCACCAACTTGTTTTTATGAAGAGACGGTTGGCAAACCGCCGTAGCTCCGCTCTGCTCCGGTAGAGAAATGAGGTTGTCACCTTCAAGTGCAATTCCTATTTTTTTTGCATTTGGAGCCACAACATCAACGACAATTACCTTCTTGCCATCAACAAGATACATCGTTTCTGTGGCATCCTTATATTTCCTCACAATTTTATACGGATACACGTCCGTTTCCGCACACGTTTTGTTGAGAGTATTGCCGTCCAACGACAGTTGATAATCAGCCAGCACACGTTTCGCCGCCACATTCCAACCGGCATTTCCGTCCTGCCAATTGTCGACACCAGTCATTCCATAAAAGAATCCGGCGCTCTTGTCGCTATATGAATACTCCCTTTGCCCGCCAACGGCAACACAAAGTTCATCAAGACGTACTGCTGAATGTGCCACAACAGCAGATGCACACACCATAAACGCTAAAATCCGATTTTTGTATCTTCTTATTGTCATTTCTCCAAGTTTTGTCCAAAATTAATCAAACCTTTTCAATCTTCAAACGTCTAATTGGTACTATTTAATTATTCTGCTATGAAAAAATATAATTTTAAGATTTATTTCTTTTTGCTTTTATCGATTGTTTTTGTAGGAGCCAATCCCGCTTATGCACAAAAATCAAGCGATAAAACAATAAAGATTCTTGCCATAGGCAACAGTTTCTCACAAGATGCAATCGAGCAATATCTTTGGAATATAGCCCAAGTTGACAGCATCGATATCGTTGTAGGAAACCTGTATTTTGGCGGATGTTCTCTCGAACAACATTGGAAATTTCTGACAGAAAACGACAGCGTTTACAATTATCGCAAAATTGTCAATGGCATAAAGACTGACACGCCACACTACTCTCTTACCCAAGCTCTTGCTGATGAACATTGGGATTATGTGTCATTTCAGCAGGCAAGCCATTTCTCCGGAATGCCTCTCACATATGCGCCTTTTCTTGATGAACTTATGAAATATGTGCGGCAAAACGTAAATGACTCAACTAAATTTATGTTCCACAGCACGTGGGCATACTCTCAAGACTCCAAACACCCCGGTTTTGCAAATTACAGCTGTTCCCAAAATGTAATGTTTGACGAGATTATAGGCACAACTGAAATGGTGATGGACGCTTACCATTTCGACATACTCATTCCGTGCGGCACTGCCATACAAAATGCCCGTACATCGACAATCGGAGACTCAATGACTCGCGATGGATACCACCTAAATTATGTATACGGAAGATATACAGCTGCCTGCACTTGGTTTGAATCCATTTTTCAACGCCCAGTCGCCGGCAATCCTTATTCTCCGGAAGGCATAACACCTGCACAAAAAAAGATTGCACAAGAATCCGCCCACGCCGCAATCTTGTCCCCGTTTTCAGTCACCCAAATCTCCGAATGATTTATTGCGAATGTCTTCAATTACAAGTCCCGCCAATGTGAATCCAAAAATTGCTGTTATGTGAGCAACCGTTCCATTGGTGTGGACTTTTGACGCATGCCAATCCGCATCATTCCCCGATGTATTCTTCTTGCACACACACTCTTCCGTTCCGCAATCGCCACATGTCCCAACATTCTGCAACAGCTCCTCGCTGTAGACACATTTGAATTTCTTTGAAGGAAACAATTTAGACTTCTTGAACTTACGCCGCAATGCAGCGCCAAGCGGACATCCACGCACTTTCCAAAACTCTGCCACAGATATTTTCGCTGGATCCATCTTCAAAGCCGCCCCCATCGAGGAGAACAAAACGGCGCCACTGCTGCATGCTCGCCTAATCAACGATGCTTTGTTGTCAAGACTGTCGATTGCATCAATCACATAATCATACGTTTCCAAGTGAAACGACTCTGCCGTCTGCTCTGAATAGACTTCACATCGTGCGTCAATGTCGGCCAATGGATTTATCTCCAGCAATCGTTGCTTCAACACATCCACCTTTGGCTTGCCTACGGTTTTTGTCGTTGCCATCAATTGACGGTTGATGTTGGTTATGCATACAGCATCCGAGTCGACAATAGTTATTTTGCGAATTCCCGACCGCACAAGGCTTTCCACACACCAGCTGCCAACGCCCCCGACGCCAAAAACTATAACACTCGCATTCTCTATTGCATCCATCACGGTTTTGCCAACAAGCAATTCAGTCCGCTTAAATATTCCTTGTTCTATCATATCTGCTATTTTGTACAAAATTACATAAATCCGCGATTACAAACAAAAGGCGGGCGGGCAAATGCCCGTCCGCCTAAATATCGAACTTTCTAAATATTAGTTCTGGAGTTTGAATGTAACTGGCAATGTATACCACACATTCACAGGTTGACCGTTCTGCTTACCCGGAATAAATTTCGGGAGCTTCTTGCAGACACGGATTGCCTCGTTGTCGAGGTCACGGTCCACACTACGTACAACCTTTACATTACCGATTGAACCATCCTTTGTAACGACGAATTGAACAACAACTCTACCTTGTACGTTGTTCTCAATTGCCATTGCCGGATAATTGAGGTTGTTGCTGATAAACTTATAAAGTTCAGCGTCACCACCAGGGAATTTAGGCATCTGCTCTACGTGAGAGAACACCTCTTCCTTTTTCTTCTCTTCTCTTGGTTTCTCTTGAACGACCTCTTCCTTGTGCTCCTTAATCAGGTTAATGTCATCGGAACCAGCCTGAGTGAACGTAGACATCACTGAGTTGTCTTTCTGGATATCCTCGTTCGCTTTAATCTCATTGTCTTCCTTTGGCGTATCCGTAAGGAGAAGTTCGGTCATCAGCTGAGTTGCCAATTGAGGAGCTTCTGGCTTAACCTCTTCAATCTCAATTTGTTCAACTTCCTCTTCCTTCTCTTCTTCTTTTTCAGCCTCCATTTGAGCAAGTTTTTGTTGTTGCTCAAGTTTTGCCTTTGCCTCTTCTTCAGCTTTCTGAGTCTTGTAAGCCTCATACTTCATATATCCGAAAATAAGCAAGCAAACAGCTACGAGGCCAATAAGAACGTAGAAGAACGCTTTATTATGACGGCTTTCTGAACCTTGGCGCAGTTTATATGCACCGAAATCCTTGTTTTTACCCTCAAAAATAAGATCGCGCCATTCTTTTGATGAAAGATCTACATCTTTTGCCATATTTCTTTGTATTTATAAGATTCAACAATTAATTCTGACCTATTCATCATTTTTTTGTCAAATGATCTGGATGCTTTGCATAGAAATCATTCAACAAGATAGAGTCGTTCTTATTCAGCTTATTGATCTGGAAGGTGTTGAAACCATTGATCTGCATCTCGTCAAGAGCGCTTACCAAGTTGACAAAAGAAGCATTGTCAGTAGCTTTGATTACAACAACAGGCTTGTTGTCACGCTTGCGGTTGATAATCTCTTTCTGCTTTTCTTTGTATTGCTGCTCTGACATATTGCCTTTTCCACCGTTGTATTGAGTTTCCAACTCCTTAATATCCTTCAAAACATCTTTGTTGATTTTCTCAAGGATGCCACGGATATTGTCTACAACACCAGCGTTGACATTTGTCGACCTATACTTAGCCGGCTCTTCAAGAGGAGTAAGAATTGCTCCGCTTTCATCAACGCCTTTACCTTTATAGTAATAAACGTAGTTGGCAACAATCTTACCCGGTTGAACCTCTCCGTTAGGGAGGGTTTCCGCTTTCTCACGCTTGCTGTCGACAATGATTGTGAAGGCATTGTCGGCTTTAGCCTGAGTCATCTGATCTTTATTGGTGACCTTCTCATTTGAAGGAAGCATGATGTTCAAAGTCTGAGACTTGAGCATCGTAGTACAAAGCATAAAGAACGTGATCAAGAGCATGTTCATGTCGACCATCGGTGTGAAGTCAACGTGAATTTGCATCTTTTTCTGGGCGCCCTTTTTCTGCTTTCCGCCACTACTTTGTTCAATCTGTGCCATATGCTTAATTCTCCTTTTGTTTTAATGAGGTCATCAATGAGAACTTATTCATACTCAAAGTCTGCAAGTTATCCATTACAACGTGCACTACAGAGAACGGTGTGGCCTCGTCAGCCTTGACAGAAATAACCTTTCCTTGTTTTACCAAGTCATAGACCGTTCCTTCTTTGTCTACCGTTCCGTCTGGTTTCTCAACTTCTGCTGGAAGTTCTGCAGCAACATCGCGATATGCAAGCATCCAAATCTGGAATTCATTAGGATTGTTTTCAAATGTGTGACGACCGTCGATTTGAATAGATCCGATAAATTCTGGCTTGTCTGGATTCATTGCAAGATCCTGATCTGCTGAAGGCATGCTCAACAATTGTGGCAGTTTTTTGAACGGACAGCCAAACATATTGAGTTTGCCAAATGAAGCAACCTGCTCCGAAGTCAAATTAATTGGCTCATTCGGGTGCAATTTGTTGTATTTGGACACCGCACGGTTCAATACTTTCATTCGTACTGTGTCGCTCGACATACTCTTTGATCCCGTGATTGAGATAAACACATTCTCTTTCTGGTCAACCAGCACCGTTACCAAGTTGTTGGCCGGTACAGCCTGCTCAGAGATTGAGGACGGCGTTTTTACAACCACTGGTTCTTTCTGCAAAAAGGTCGATGTCAACATGAAGAATGTAAGCAAAAGTACGGTCACGTCACTCATCGCCGTCATGTCGATGAGCGTGCTCTTCCTTTTGATTTTTACTCTTCCCATATTTACTTATTTTACCTTATTTACAGATTAGTGAGTAGCAGCAAACGTTTGTACAATAGAGAAACCGATCTCGTCGATTGCGTACGTAAGGTTGTCGATTTTGTTTGTGAAGAAGTTGTAAGAAATTACAGCGCATGCACCAGTTGCGATACCGAATGCAGTGTTGACAAGTGCCTCAGAAATACCGATAGACAACTCCATTGAGTCAACGCTACCACCACCGGCACCAAGAGCCTGGAATGACTTGATCATACCGAGCACGGTTCCGAGAAGTCCGACAAGTGTACCAAGAGTAGTCATTGTCGCAACGATAGGAAGGTTCTGCTGCAATGAAGGCATCTCCAATGCTGTAGCCTCTTCAACTGCCTGCTGCAATGAAGTCAACTTCTGCTCTTTTGTAAGAGTTTCGTTTTTGTCCATCTCGTCATATTTTGTCAACGCTGCAGCAACAACGGCAGCAACGCTACCTTTTTGCTTTTTGCAGAGCTCCTGAGCTTTCTTGATGTCGCCCTTCTGAAGGCTTGCCTTCACATTCTCCACAAACTTAGAGATGCTGCCAGTACCTTTCGCGCTGCTCAAAGCGATAGCGCGCTCTACTGAGAGAACGATTACTGTCAAGAACAATGTCTGAAGAACAGGCACGATAACACCACCCATGAACACTGTACCGATAAGGTCTGTCGGCTTCCAGTGACCTTCTGGGTTGTCAAGGAAAGCAACTGATGAACCTGTCAATGTAGTGTCGAAGTGTGACGGGTTACCAAACAAGAACAAGAACAAGCAAACAGCCACTACTGCACAGCAGACAATGACCAAGAACGCATTTTTAATACCACGTACTTTGTGTTCACCTTGAGTTTTTGCACTCTTAGCTGCCACAGGTTTTTGTGGAGTGTTAGGCTTTTGAGCTTCCATAATTAAATTTTGTTGTTTTTTGATTAATTAGTTAATAATATTTAGGTAATGATTATTTTTTTCCTTTCATATCACCCCTATTTTATTGGCAAAAATACCACAATATTTTCATTTCACCAAAGCAGTAGGTATATTTTTAGTGTTGAAAGCATCTTTTTTATAATCTAAACGATTATTTAACCCATTTCGCATTTTCATCGCCACAAAAAGTTCGCCATACGCTTTTTTTTAGTAATTTTGGGGTCTAAAAACAACCAACGCAATGCCAAAACTAATTAAGATAAAAAAAGGTCTTAACCTTAGAATGATTGGCGAAGCTACTGGGCAAGATCCCATACCGTCAATTCCATCGAGAGATTTCGCCATCATACCTGACGACTTCTGCGGTCTCTCCCCGAAACTCTTAAAAAAAGAAGGTGACCATGTCACGGCCGGAGAGGCAGTTTTCCACGACAAAAACAATTCTGAAATTCTTGTCGTCTCACCAGTCAGCGGCACAGTCTCAAGCATCGTCAGAGGCGCAAGGCGCAAAATCGAAGCACTGAAAATCGAAGCCGACAGCCAACAAGACCACGTCAAATTTGATGCCGAGAAGCTTGCCGACATTAAAGCCGCTCTGTTGGAATCTGGCTTATGGGCTTTTTTCAGACAGCGCCCATACGGAATTGTCCCGTCGCCAGAAGCTACTCCGCGCGACATTTTCATATCAACTTTCGACTCTTCACCTCTCGCTCCTTCGCACACCTTATTAATAGACAACAACGAGGAGCGTTTTAAAAAGGGTGTGGAAGTTCTGTCCAAGCTCACCGCCGGAACCGTGTATATCGGATGCCGCAAAGAGAATTTAATCGAGACCGAATTTTCTGAATCGTTTATCCTCAGCGGACCGCATCCTGCCGGCAACGCCGGGACACAAATAGCGAGCATTCGCCCTGTAAACAAAGGCGATGTCGTATGGACAATCGAGCCTGAAACCGTGGTGAAAATCGGAAAACTCTTCACCGATGGATATGTTGATTGGTCGTGTGTCGTAGCCATCACCGGCGAGGCTGTAAAAAAGCCGGCAATCGTGCGAGCAACCGAGGGAATTTGCATTTCCGCCCTGCTCAAAGACAATGTGAACGTCGACAAATCGCCAAGAATCATCTCCGGCAACGTCCTTACAGGAACGAACGTAGGGCCTAGCGGGTATCTAAGATTCCCGTTCCGACAGGTTACCGTAATTCCCGAAATCATAAATGACTGCGAAATGCTTGGATGGGCTTCGTTGAGTCCGAAGAAATACAGTGCAAGCCGCACTTTCTTCTCGTGGCTGGCCCCGAAGACTCGAAAATACCACTTTGATGCAAAAATCAACGGTGGAGAACGTGCCATAATCATGGCAGGAGAATATGACAAGGTATTTCCGATGGACATATATGCAGAGTTTCTCATTAAGGCCATCATAGCCCGCGAAATCGACAAAATGGAGCAGTTGGGAATCTACGAAGTAGTCCCTGAGGATTTCGCTCTTTGCGAATTCATCGACACATCCAAACTCGAACTACAAAAAATAGTACGCGAGGGTCTTGACTATCTAAAAAAAGAAATGAACTAAAGATTTATAATCGTGAAAAGAGCATTAAAAAAATATTTTGACCGCATAAAGCCACAATTTATGCCGGGCGGAAAATTAGAAAAATTCCGCTCTGTATACGATGGCTTCGACTCATTTCTGTTTACACCGAACACAACATCACAATCCGGAGTCCACATACATGACAGCAATGATTCAAAACGCACAATGATAATTGTTGTGCTTGCGTTGATGCCGGCACTTCTGTTCGGGATGTACAACGTTGGCTACCAGCGTTATCTATCAATCGGGCAACCACCCGTGTTCTTAACCGCCTTTCTATATGGATTTCTTGCGTTGCTTCCCAAAATTATAACATCGTATGCCGTAGGATTGGGTATAGAATTTGCATCCGCTCAAATCCGCAAACATGAAATCCAAGAAGGGTTCTTGGTTTCAGGCATTCTGATTCCAATGATTTGCCCCATTGAGACTCCAATTTGGATGATTGCTGTTGCAACGGCATTCTCCGTGATTTTTGTCAAAGAAGTGTTTGGAGGCACTGGCATGAACATCTTCAATGTTGCATTGATGACACGCGCGTTTCTATTTTTCGCCTACCCTTCAAAGATGTCGGGCGACGACGTTTTCGTTGCGAATCACTCCATATGCGGATTGGGCAACGGGACTGTCGTCAGTTCTTTCTCCGGAGCGACGCCATTGGGACAAATTGCCATCAACGCAGGCAACTCTTTACATCTGACAGGAATTACTGGCGGCGACATTTCTCTTTGGGATATGTTCCTTGGCCTGATTCCAGGCTCTGTGGGTGAAACATCCACATTGTTCATTATTCTTGGCGGAATTGTTCTGCTCATATCGGGAGTGGCAAGCTGGCGCATAATGCTGTCAGTTTTTGCCGGCGGACTGGTAATGGGATTCATCGCACACTCCTTCCCTTCTGAGACCTACCCTGGCTCAATGCTTAATCCTGTTGAACAAATATGTTTGGGCGGATTTGCCTTTGCTGCCGTGTTTATGGCGACCGACCCTGTAACAGCGGCACACACCAACACCGGAAAGTATATCTACGGCTTCCTGGTTGGTGTGATGGCAATCCTTATCCGTGTATACAATTCCGGATATCCAGAAGGTGCGATGCTTGCAGTACTTTTGATGAACGCTTTCGCACCATTAATTGACTATTGTGTTGTTGAATCCAACATACGTCGCAGACTGCGCCGTGCCAAACAATCAAATAATTATGAACAAGCAAAGTAACACATACACCATCATCTACATCTCCGCACTCGTCTGCATTGTGGGCGCAGTGCTGGCATGGGTAGCCCTTGCGTTGAAACCAAAGCAAAGCGACAACATCAGAATCGACAAGATGCAGCAGATGCTCAGCTCAATCCGCATAACATCCACAACAGATAACGCCATCGACTTATACAACAAGTATGTCGTTGATTCATATATCGTAAACGACAATGGTGAGAAACTGAGCGGCGAGGCTTTCGACATTTCTGTGGCAAGCGAGATAAAAAAAGCTGAAAACGAGCGGCAATTGCCTGTGTTTGTCTGCAACATCGACAATTCGATCAAATATATCATTCCTGTATATGGTGCTGGTTTATGGGGTCCGATATGGGGATATATCGCAGTCGAGTCTGACGGCAGCACAATCTATGGCGCTTATTTCTCTCATCAGGGAGAGACCCCTGGCTTGGGCGCAGAAATTGCCAAACCGGCATTTGCCGACCAATTCAATGGCAAACATCTGTATAAAGGCGGGGAGTTCAAGTCTATCTCTGTGATTAAAAACGGGAATGCGCCAACTGATGGAAGCGACTATGTCGACGGCATTTCCGGAGGCACAATTACCAGCAAAGGCGTTCAGTCGATGCTGAAATCTTGTCTGTCTTGCTATCAAGCATTTTTCAACGGAATTCAACAAAACAACAAATAATCAAAATGGCTATTTTGAATAAAAAAAATAAAGCGGCATTGTTCAATCCTCTGTCAAAAGACAATCCCGTAATCGTACAAGTCCTGGGCATATGCTCTTGCTTGGCTGTCACTGCAAAACTCGAGCCGGCAATCGTCATGGGAATTTCCGTGACAGCAGTAACTGCATTTTCAAATGTGATAATATCACTTATCCGCAACACTATTCCAAACAGCATCCGAATTATCGTCCAGCTGGTGGTCGTTGCGGCTTTGGTCATCATAGTCGACCAATTCCTAAAAGCATACAACTACGAAGTAAGCAAGCAATTATCGGTATTCATTGGTCTTATAATCACGAACTGCATCCTGATGGGGCGTCTTGAGGCATTCGCTCTCAGCAACAAGCCGTGGCCGGCCTTTCTCGATGGTGTCGGCAATGGCATTGGCTATGCCATCATTCTGATAATCGTTGCGGCTGTTCGCGAATTGCTCGGGTCGGGAACGTTGCTCGGTTGCCAAATTATCCCACAGGCTCTTTACGATGCCGGATATCAAAACAACGGACTTATGATTCTGCCACCGATGGCTCTTATAACTGTTGCCTGCATCATCTGGGTTCATCGTTCCAAGAACAAAGACCTGCAAGAAAAGAATTAATCATCTCTGATAAAAACCACTATGGAAAATTTAAATTTGTTTATACGGTCGGTGTTTATCGACAATATGATTTTCGCATACTTTCTTGGAATGTGCTCATATCTTGCTGTTTCCAAAAACGTAAAAACGGCTTTTGGTCTCGGCATAGCTGTGACATTCATGCTTGTAATAACTCTCCCTATCGACTATATGCTTGAGATGCACTTTCTGCGTCCAGGCGCGCTTACTTGGCTAAGCCCAGAATTTGCGACAGTCGACCTTAGCTTCTTAAGCTTGATTCTGTTCATCGCAGTTATAGCCTCCATGACACAATTGGTAGAAATGGCTGTAGAAAAATTCTCCCCATCGCTATATGCATCTCTGGGAATCTTTCTTCCTCTGATTGCCGTAAACTGCGCAATCTTGGGTTGTTCGCTGTTTATGCAACAAAAAGACTTCGGATCTGTCGGCACTGCCACAATCTACGGCTTAGGATCGGGCATCGGATGGCTGTTGGCAATCGTTTGCCTCGCCGCCATACGCGAGCGTCTGTCATACTCCAACGTCCCCGCTCCTCTAAAAGGCATAGGCATCACATTTATAATTACTGGGCTTATGGGCATAGCGTTTATGAGTTTTCTCGGAATTAAACTTTAAATACAATGATACTTTCAGACATAACAATACTTGCAAGCACCATCCTGTTTTTTGCGGTGACAATCATACTTGTGGTTGTGCTGCTTATTGCAAAAAAATATCTTGTCCCATCCGGCAATGTGAAAATCACGATAAACGACAAAACGGATGTTGAAGTGCCAACGGGCGATTCTTTGTTGTCAACTTTGGCAAATCAGAAAATCTACCTCCCTTCAGCATGTGGCGGAGGTGGCAGCTGCGGACAATGCCGTGTACGCATTCCCGAAGGAGGAGGCGAAGCTCTGCCTACTGAGAAAGTGCATTTTTCCCGCAAGGAATTGATGGACAATTGGCATCTTGGCTGTCAAGTGAAGGTCAAAAACGATATGAAACTCATTGTCCCCGAATCTGTACTCGGAGTCAAGGAATGGGAATGCGAGGTAATATCCAACAAGAATGTCGCCACATTTATCAAAGAATTCATCGTTGCCTTGCCAAAAGGCGAGCATATGGATTTCTTGCCCGGCTCTTACGCACAAATCAAGATTCCTAAGTATTCGATGGACTACGACAAAGACATCGACAAGAGTCTCATCGGAGATGAATATCTGCCGGCATGGCAAAAATTCGGATTATTTGGACTTAAGTGCAGGAATGATGAAGAAACAGTCAGAGCTTATTCCATGGCCAACTATCCTGCTGAAGGCGACCGCATCATGCTCACCGTCCGCATTGCCACTCCTCCGTTTAAACCGAAGCCACAAGTGGGTTTCCAAGACGTTATGCCTGGCATTGCATCATCCTACATATTCACGCTTAAACCTGGCGACAAAGTGCTTATGAGCGGTCCTTATGGCGATTTCCATCCTCATTTCAACTCGAAGAAGGAAATGATTTGGGTTGGTGGTGGAGCCGGCATGGCTCCTCTCCGCGCCCAAATAATGCACATGACACGCACTCTCAACACCCGCGACCGAAAGATGTCATTCTTCTATGGCGCACGTGCGCTTAACGAAGTGTTCTACCTGCATGATTTTCTTGAGCTTGAGAAGGAATTCCCGAATTTCAGTTTCCATTTGGCTCTTGACCGTCCGGACCCTGCGGCTGATGCTGCCGGAGTTAAATACACTGCGGGATTTGTACACCAAGTGATGTATGAGACATACTTGAAAAACCACGATGCTCCAGAAGACATAGAATACTACATGTGTGGTCCTGGTCCGATGAGTGCGGCTGTCGTAAAAATGCTCGACAGTCTCGGTGTCGATCCGGAAAGCATCCTTTACGACAATTTCGGTGGATAGCCCCTATAATGCACACACTATCAACAACGAGGCGTGGCTGCGACAATGCAACCACGCCTCGTTGTTTCAATCCAATTCTACAATCACTTATTCGCTTCAATCAGTGACTTTAATTGATCTTTCTTAATCGTTCCCGTACGACGTGTTATCTCTTTGCCATTCTTGACCAATACGATTGTAGGGATGGCCATGACACCGAATTTGCTTGCCACTTCCACATTTTCCTCAACATCGCATTTGCGAATGTCTACAACGCCATCGTATTCTTCTGCCAACTCATCAATTACTGGCGACAACTTCTTGCATGGACCACACCATTCTGCCCAAAAGTCAATCACAATCAGGCTTTCCTGCGCCAATAAATTGTCCATTTCACTGTCTGTAAATTCTTTTGCCATATCTATATGTTTGTTTATTTGTTTACCGTATATTTTATACCGAGGTCTTCCAATTGCAAAATCAAATTTTTAGTAAGGTTCAGACGCCGTCCGGATATCATCGTGAATGGCAAGCTCTGCTTCTCATTCATCAAATTGATACTGAATGGCTTAGCACACTCTCCATCGTTCACGATGTTCTCATCAAGCAACGTCATAAACGCCTGTCCCTCCAGGTCTTTCTCTGCGACATCCAATGTTATGCCGCTAATGGCCGTACCTTGCACTTCTTCCAAGGATTGAATGCCGCTGATTGTCATATACACCTTATCGTTATACTTTCCTTTTTTATATGTGTAAGTGACAATTATCGCATTGCCCTTTATTCCATACTTATTGTAATTGATATAATCCTGTCCGAAAAGCCGTATTTCAGCAGACCCCGTATAGTCCTCAATCTTAATTATCCCGAACTGTGAGCCTGTCCTTGACGTCAAACTTTTAGCCTCCACCACAAGTCCGCCTATTGTATATTCTTTTTCTGACGTTTTGTCTTCAGTGCCGAAATCCTTTGCACGGACACTGCAACCAAATGTCAGTTCAAGATAATATTTATCCAGCGGGTGCGCGGATAGATACATTCCCACCAAGTCTTTTTCGTAGTTCAACCGTTCAATGTCAGGCCACAACGGACGCCCTGGCATTTCAGGCTTTGCCGTGTCAATAGTTTCCGCCTCGCCAAACAAAGACGACTCTTGAGTAGCTTTGCTCATTTGATACATCTGACCATATCTAATAAGCGCCTCGCTGAATGATGGATTGAAGTCGTCGGCCTTAAAGTCTTCCCTACGCACACCTTCAAAGCAGTCAAACGCGCCGGAAAGAGCCAGATTGTCAAGCACCTTTCTGTTGCACATACTCAGATTTATGCGCTCTACAAGGTCAAAAATAGACTTATATTCTCCCCTTGCATCACGTTCGTCAAGGATTGCCTGCACAGCATTCAAACCAACGCCCTTGATTCCCGCAAGACCGAATCTTATCTCACCTGCCTTATTTACACTGAACTTGGCGCGACTTTCATTCACATCCGGCCCTTTGACCTTCACCTTCATTGCCTTGCACTCATCCATAAACTTGGTCATCTTTGTGATGTCATTCAAGTTACGGCTGAGCACTGCCGCCATATATTCCGGTGGATAGTTTGCTTTAAGATATGCTGTTTGGAAAGCCACCCAACTATAACATGTGGCATGGCTCTTGTTGAAGGCATACGATGCAAACTTTTCCCAATCTGACCAAATCTTTTCGAGCACTTTCTCATCATAGCCATTCGACTTTCCTCCATTGATAAACAATGGTTTCAACTCCGCCAGCTTAGCGAAAATCTTCTTACCCATTGCCTTGCGAAGACCATCCGACTGACCGCGCGTGAAATTAGCCAACAAACGCGACAACAGCATGACTTGCTCCTGATATACTGTAACTCCATATGTATCCTTCAGATACTTTTCCATGACTGGGATGTCATACTCAATCGGCTCAATACCTTTCTTTCTGGCAATAAACTGCGGTATGTAGTCCATTGGGCCCGGTCGATAGAGGGCGTTCATGGCAATCAAGTCTTCAAACGTAGACGGATGCAACTCTCTAAGATACTTCTGCATTCCCGTGGATTCAAACTGGAATGTACCCGTAGTCCGTCCTTCGCAATAGAGCTCATACGTTTTAGGATCGTCCAGCGGAATGTGGTCAATATCCACATCTTTTCCCCAACGTTCCTTGATGTTGAGCAACGCTTCCTTTATAATCGATAACGTTTTCAAGCCGAGGAAGTCCATCTTGATCAATCCTGTCGACTCAATTACCGAACCTTCATACTGGGTGACAAGCACCTTTTCACCATCCTTGTCGGTCGCCGTTGCAACAGGCACCCAGTCTGTTATATCATCACGGCCAATAATCACACCGCAAGCATGCACGCCCGTATTTCTGACGTTTCCCTCAAGAGCAAGTGCATATTTCAACGTCTCACGGACAATCGGTTCGCCATAATTCAATTCGTGTTGCAATTCAGGCACATACTGATAGCAATTCTTCAGATTTATTTTAGGAGCCTTTCCATCAACTTCAGGCAGCTTGTCCGGTATCATCTTTGTAAGCCTGTCACTTTCCGAGAGAGGTAGCCTTGAAACACGGGCAACATCCTTTATCGCCGATTTTGCCGCCATAGTGCCATAAGTGATGATATGCGCCACTTTCTCAGCACCGTATTTTTCCGTCACATAGCGTAGCACATCCGCACGACCGTCATCATCGAAATCAATATCGATATCAGGCAATGATATACGGTCGGGATTCAAGAAACGCTCAAACAGCAAGTCGTATTTTATCGGGTCTATCTGAGTGATTCCAAGACAATACGCCACCGCGGAACCGGCAGCAGAGCCACGTCCCGGACCCACCGATACGCCTATCTCACGGGCTGCGCCGATAAAGTCCTGCACAATCAAAAAATATCCTGGGAATCCCATATTTTTAATTGTGTCCAACTCAAAATCTATTCGCTCCTTTTGCTCATCTGTCAAGTTTTTTCCCCAACGTTTTTCCGCTCCTACAAGCACCAGATGGCGCAAATAGTCATTATTGTCCGTAAAGCCTTCAGGTAATGGGAAATTCGGCAAAATAGGGCCATGCTCTATCGAATATCGCTCCACTTTGCCCAGCACCTCCTGTGTATTGGACAAAGCCTCCGGGACATCGGCAAACAGTTCATTCATTTCCTCCTGCGTCTTCATCCACTCCTGCTTTGTGTAAAGCATTCGCTTGTCGTCGTCGAGGAATGTTCCGGTCGACACACAAATCAACCGGTCATGAGCTTCCGCATCTTCTTCATTGACAAAATGCACATCGTTTGTACACACCAATTTTATGTTGTGCTTCTTCGACATTTCTATCAACACCTTATTCACCTCCTGTTGCAGTGGATAAGCCTCTTGGTTGGCACGGGCAACAGTTGCTTTGTGTCTTTGCAGCTCAAGATAATAGTCTTCTCCGAACACTTTCTTAAACCACAATATAGACTTCTCCGCCTCTTCTATATGCCCTGCCGTAATCAATTTCGGCACCTCGCCTCCCAGGCACGCCGAGCAGACAATCAAATCCTCGTGATATTTTTCCAGCTGCTTCTTATCCGTTCGCGGATGATAATAATAACCATCCGTCCAGGCATTTGACACAAGTTTTATAAGATTATGATATCCGTGTTGGTTTTTCGCAAGCACAATTAAGTGCCGGCCAATATCTTTTTTGTTGCTTCTGTCGGTCATATCATTATCAGCCACATACATTTCGCAGCCGATAATTGGCGTGAAAATTTTACTTTCAGCTTCCTTAAGTGCCGTTTCCGCCTTCGACAAAGCCTCCTGGTCAACGGCATCCGCCGACTTCAGTTCTTCAATTGTTTTCTTCAGATTTTTTATCTCGCCGTCAACATCTTTGTTTTTCTTGTTGACATAGTCGGTTAATTCCTTTATTCCGAACATATTGCCATGGTCTGTGAGGGCAATACCCCGCATGCCATTAGCTATAGCCTTGTCGACCAAGGCTTTGACTGACGCCTGTCCGTCCAGGACAGAATATTGAGAGTGGACGTGGAGATGTATAAATGGTTGCATACGTTCTATCTTTTTGCGTTTGTAAAGTTAAGCATTCATAACGACATTTAAAAACGCAAGCGCGAGTATATTCCTTTTTTAACCTTTGTTTGGCGTCGGCAACATAGCAAAATCACTGCGGACAAGTCTCAAAATTATGGTCATATACAATATATTTTGTATTTTCGCAGAAAATTTCAACCGACGTGATTTATCCTGATAATTTAGAATATAAAATAGGTTTTGACATTGTCAGAAAAACTCTGGCATCCAAATGCAGCAATCCTCTCGGCAAAGCGGAATGCGAATCAATGACATTTTCAAACAACTACAGGCTCATTGTCAACTCGCTTTCTCAGACCAACGAGTATCTCTCCATCATAAAATCGACCAATGATTTTCCAAATGGTTCGATTTTCGATTTGAGAGAATCCCTCCTGAAAATCAAAGCCGCCGGATCTTTTCTGACAGAAACCGAGTTGTATCAATTAGGCAAAACCCTCGTCTCCGCAGCTGAAATTTGTGACTACTTCACAGAAGAAAAAAGTGCGGCATATCCACTTCTAAAGCAAATCGCCGACAGTCTACTGTGTTTCCCAGAGATCTCACGCCACATTGATTCCATTTTGGACAAGTTCGGCAACATCAAGGACAACGCTTCTCCTGAATTACAACAATTGCGGAGAAAACTCTTGTCTGTATCAAGCAGTGTCAACGGCATGATGCAGAGAGTAATATCACGCTATAAGCAGAACGGAATGCTCGACAAAGACTGCACCCCGTCTATCCGTGACGGACGATTGGTTATACCAGTCGCACCAATGCACAAGCGGGCAGTGAAAGGCATTGTCCACGATGAGTCGGCAACAGGCAAGACCTTCTTCATCGAGCCGGAGGAAATCGTTGAGGCAAACAACCAAATCAGGGAACTTGAGGCCGACATACATAAGGAAATTGTCAGAATTCTGATAATGACTGCCGATATTATCAGACCTCATTTAGACGACTTGACCGTTTTCTATCAGACTATTGGTGTTTTTGATTTCATCCGTGCGAAAGCACTGTTTGCAAATGAGATTGACGCTACTATGCCACAAATCTCGCAAAAGCCCGAGATTGAATGGTACAACGCTGTCCATCCTGTACTGTTCATGACACTTAGCAAACTTGGGAAAAACGTAGTGCCATTAAGCATCCAGTTGGACAACAAAAACCACATTCTGCTAATTTCGGGTCCCAATGCCGGCGGAAAATCAGTCTGTCTGAAAACTGTCGGTGTTGTTCAATATATGTTTCAATGTGGTATTCTTCCGCCTGTCTATTCCAATTCGCACTTTGGGATATTCGACAATATATTTATCGACATAGGCGACGAGCAATCAATCGAGAACGAGCTCAGCACATATAGCTCCCATCTGTCAAACATGAACTATTTCATGCGCCATTCCAACTCTAAGACATTGCTCCTGATCGATGAATTCGGCGGAGGAACAGAACCCCAGATTGGAGGAGCAATCGCGCAGGCCATCTTGAAAAAGCTAAATGACTCCGGCTCTTTCGGCGTCATAACCACCCACTACCAAAATCTAAAGAATTTTGCAAACGAAACCGATGGCATTGTCAACGGAGCAATGCTCTACGACCGCAATCTTATGCAACCGCTGTTTCAATTGTCGATAGGCACTCCAGGCAGTTCTTTTGCAATTGAAATAGCACGCAAAATCGGTATCCCTTCCGATGTCATAAGCTATGCGGAGGATATTGTTGGCTCCGACTACATAAACATAGACAAATATCTGCTCGACATCGCCCGCGACCGTAGATATTGGCAAAACAAACGACAGGACGTCAGGCTTCAACGTAAGAAATTGGAAACATTGGTCGAAAAATATGAGACCGACATTCAGAAGCTTGTCGTTGAACGCCGTGAGATTATCAAAGAAGCAAAATCAGAAGCCAAGGAGATTCTCTCGCATAGCAACGCGTCTATCGAGAACGCCATTCACGAGATTAAGAAAGTGCAAGCCGAGAAAGAGCGCACCAAAGAAGTGCGCCGACAAATCGACGATCTCAAGAAACGCCTGTCGACAGAGGGTGAAACTGTGGAATCCTCTGAAAAGTTGAAAGAGTTGTCCGCAAAACTGGACAAACGTCACAAGAAAAGGGACAAAGCCTCTTCCTCCCCACAAATCAAAGTGGAAGAGCCGCTTTCTGTCGGCGACACCGTCACTGTCGACGGAAGCAATTCTGTTGGCGAGATTATAGCCATCGAGGGCAAGAACGCCACGGTCGCAATGGGATTGTTCAAATCAAGAGTCCCATTGTCAAAGCTTAAAAAGACCATACGCAAAGCGACCGCAGCCACTCAAACAACTTCTTTTGTATCGTCATCAACATCCGACAATATGCGAAGCCGTCAATTGGAGTTCAAGCAGGAAATCGATGTCAGAGGAATGCGTGCTGACGAAGCGCTGCAAGCCGTTTCTTATTTCATTGACGATGCGGTGCAATTCAACATCAATCAAATCCGGATTCTGCATGGCACTGGTTACGGCATACTGCGCCAACGCATCAGAGAATACCTCAACACCGTTTCTGATGTAAAATCATACAGAGACGAACATGTGCAATTTGGCGGAGCCGGAATCACCGTCGTTGAGTTAAGCTGACAAATTACCGGAGGAATTTGGGCGCAGGTATGAAGAATCCGAAACTTACGCCAAAGTTCCATCTGCTTTTCGGCGAATTGACATAGTTTCCGTAGACGCTGAGCGATGCAAACGAGAAATTATAAACAACAGATGCCTCGCCCATAAAATTAATCGACCCAAACCAATGTCCGTAACTTGCCGTATCATTGTCACCCGGACAAATCTCACGCATTGGAGAGAATGCATAGACCTCCGTGCGCAATTGCAAATTGTCTATAATATTGAATATCGGGACTATTCCGCCAGCCACAAAAGAATTGGACTGGAACGACGGCAAGAAAATCCCCCGGCTGTATTGAGTAGGAGTGAATGCAGGCGCCTGCACGATGCTTGCCGTATAACTTTGCAGCAACGGCTTGGTCGATGCCACTGCATTGAACCGATAACCAAGAGTGAATCTGCTTGACAGCGGACAAAAACGCATTAAGTCAAATTCCGCCTCTGCCCATTTCAGTTCATCATACAAATATGGCTGATTTATGTTGCTGTACTGTTCCATATTTCCAAGCACACCTGTTGCTGCCACAAAAATCCGGGTTCCTGTCGACGGATATATCTGATTGTCCAACGTGTTGAAATCATAACTGATTTTCAATTGTCCCAACTTATAATTCGCCTCATCCTGAGAAATTGCCGAATAGTCAATATTTTTTGTCGGATAAAATCTATCCTGCAAGTATCCAAACCCTCCCGACAAATCAAACTTAGAATGCCGCCCCAAGCCAAGACTGAATATCAATTTGCCATAATACTGAGCCTTTGTCACAAAAGTCGGTGTGTTAGACTCAAAAAACAGCACATCGTCTTCATAAAATTTTTGCTGAGACGCCACTCCCTGTAATTTTATCATCGTCGGCAAGCCTGAATTCAAAGAGATTTTGGCATTCAGCGCTCCCCCATAATACGACTGACCAATCCAACCACTGACATCTCCACTGAATGAATTCAAATCAATGGTTTCATAACCCACCGACAAATACGCAAGGCTATTTGTTGTAGATGTGACAAATCCGCCTATACCTATGTTCAGATTATCCTTGACATCTGCTTTCATTCGCAGGTCAAACAATCCACTACTCGGGTTGTAGTGTGGGCTTGGCACCAAATCGCGGAATTTGCCTGAAGTTATTGTTCGATAGTAAGCGTCTTTTACGTTGTCAAATGTTATAGTGTCTCCCTTGTCCTTAAAAAAGATATGGCGGATATAGCTTTCTGCATTCTTGCTTGTTCCAACCACTTCCAACGAATCGAATTTGACCACAGGAACCTTGCTTTTGTAAACTTCCCTGCGGAGATTTACATTTCTAAACGAGACACCCTCTCCCACTCGACTTTTAATAGAATCTATCACCGCCATTGTCGTCCGGTATCCTCTATCAAAAATCTCATTTGCCTTAGGAAAATCCAGCAGATTGTACTCTTTCAGGTTTATGTGAATTTTAATCCCATCTTTTTCATCAAGATTATAATCATCCTGCTGTATGATCATACTTTCCAACTGCGAATACAAGTTGTTTAAATCAGGTGTTTCATGCGTTGTGACATCGATTCCGATTATAATGTCGGGCGCAAAATCCGCTTTCATGACATCCACTGGAAAATTATCATATATTCCCCCGTCAAACATCGGCAGTCCATCCTTTTCAATCGGTTTGAACGCCACAGGAAACGTCATCGACATTCTAACCGCCTCGCCAAGATCACCTTTGGACATCACGACCTTCTTTTTATTGAACACGTCGGAAGTAACACATCGGAACGGAACAAATAGTTTATTAAAATCCCCCTCACACACAGCCGTATGCGGAGTAAAGACTTCAACAAATCCGATATTCATCGGAAAAGGACTGATAAAACTCGACGGCAATATCGATGTTGACAATCCCGACTCTTTTTTACCGATATTCATCTTCACTATCGCAGGCGACTGTTCTGGCTTCAAGCAATAATATGTCAGCGATGGGTTAATCTTGCCAGTAGACCAACTTGAAAAGCTGTCGGAAAGAATCAAATCAATTATCTCTTTCGGCGTATACCCTGACGCATAAAGGCTTCCAACAATCGCGCCCATCGATGTGCCGGCGATGTAGTCTATTGGGATGCCATTTTCCTCCAAGGCCTGAATCACACCGGCATGAGCAATGCCTTTCGCACCGCCGCCACTAAGCACCAAGCCCACCGATTGCCGCGGTTTTTTAACACACGTTGCCGAGTCTGCCAACTCAGACGCATAAACGGCAGCCACTGACAGCAATACAATTATCAGGGTAAAAATTTTTCTCATCTCGGTGGTTCTATAAACGAATCCTTGAATCCAAGGAAATACAATACTCCGTCAATACCTATCGTAGAAATACTCTGACGGGCAGTCTGCTTAACTTTTGGCTTCGCATGGAACGCTATGCCAAGTCCTGCCATCGTGATCATCGGCAAATCATTGGCGCCGTCGCCAACTGCTATAGTCTGCGCAATGTCCACATTCTCCACCTGGGCAAGAAGCTTCAACAACTCCGCCTTACGCTTACCGTCGACAACCTCGCCAAGATAGCAGCCTGTAAGTTTCCCGTTTTCTATTTCCAACTCATTGGCATAAACATAGTCTATGCCAAACTTATGCTTCAAATAATTTCCAAAATACGTAAATCCGCCCGACAGAATTCCTATTTTATAGCCTGCTCGCTTAAGCACTTTCATCAGGCGTGGAACGCCTTCTGTTATTGGCAAGTTTTCCGCAATCTCACGCATCACTGACTCATCAAGTCCCTTCAAAAGCGCTACTCGTTCTTTGAAACTTTCCTTGAAATCAATTTCTCCACGCATAGCCCTCGCTGTAATAGCCCTAACTTTTTCACCGACACCGGCACGCTCGGCAAGTTCATCAATAACCTCTGTTTCAATCAGAGTAGAATCCATATCGAAACAAATCAAACGACGGCATCTGCGAAACATATTGTCCTGCTGCAAAGAGATGTCAAACTCCAACTCATTCGCAAGGTTCATGAAGTCCGACTGCATTTTGGCATAATCGGACGGAGTACCTCGCACTGAAAACTCGACACATCCCTTCGACTTGCTGTCGGTATCGTCAATGTCCGCCAACGGCATACGCCCAGTCAATCTTTGAATGGCGTCAATATTAAGGCCCTGCGTTGTTATGACATGCGTAACAGAAGCTATCTGCCGAGCTGTTATGTGTCGCGCCAAAATTGTTATGACATATCTGTTTCGGCCCTGCATGCCGACCCATTTGCCATAATCATCCACTGATATTGGTGTGAATTTTATAGTAACGTTCAACTCCGATGCTTTAAACAGCAGTTCTTTCATTATATCACCGCTCCTGCCGCTATTGGTCTTGAACAATATGCCAAGCGACAACGTGTGATGGATGTCAGCCTGACCGATATCCAATATATTAGCCTCATATTTAGCCAGAATCTCTGTTAATGCGGAAGTCAAACCGGGACGGTCTTCTCCAGATATGTTTATTAAAATCAGTTCTATATCTTTTTCCATAAAATGAATTCTCTTCTGACTTCAAAATTACTTCTTTTTTTCAGATTCTCAAAATCGCCACGGCGTCGTGCACAATAAAAACGGGGTCGGCAATTGCCGACCCCGCCAATATTGTATGCAATACGGTCATTTATCCGGAGAAAAACCCTGAGCTTTCAGATAGTCCAACATATGGTAGGACAGCGCCTCTCTATAATAGTCAAGAATATGCCCACACCAATCATTGTCGGAAGTTGTTCCCGACCGAGTTTTGTTGTATTGCGTTATAACCTCGTCATATTCAAGCATAGCATTCTGCAACTCATCCAATGATGAATAGCTATTCTTATGAATAACCGCCGACAACGGCTGTTTAGGCTTCATGTCCGGCAGCTCGCGAGGCACACCCATCGCCAAACCACATACAACAAATACTCCTTTCGGCAACTTGAGCAATTCAGCTATTTTCTCAGGAGCCGCAGTTCTTGCATATCCGATGCAACAACATCCCAGACCGCATGCCAATGCCGCAGTAAGCGCATTCTGCATTGCCAATGCCGCATCTATAATGCCAACCATTATGCCATCGACCGTGTTCTGAAATGGAGGTATTTCAATCCCCTTTTTCTGTGCAAGACCCCATATTTTGTTATAATCAGCACAGAAAACGAGAAAATGATTGCACGTCTTTATTTGCTTCTGATTTGTCAAAGCATACAACGCCTCCTTGGTTTCCTGACTGTCGATATCTATCACCGAGAATTGCTGACCATTGTAACTTGTCGATGTGTTGCGAATAGCATCATAGACAAACTGCATAGTCTCTTCCGGAATAGATTCCCTTTCATAACGACGGATGCTCCGGCGCTGTAGTAATACCTCTGAAACACTCTTCATAACAAAATTTATTTAATAGGCGTAGCTCCAATTCCAGGCTTGTCGGTCAATGTAATTTTACCGTCAACAACTTTCACGCCATCGAAACTATCGTTGGCAATCAGCAAGTTTCCATCCAAGTCAACCCAATCTGCCATTGGAGCTAATTGAGCGGCAGCACTGATGGCGCAAGAAGTTTCCGTCATACAACCAATCATCAACTTCATTCCCAGCGATTTGGCAAGCACAGCCATCTTATATGCCTCATGCAATCCAGTGCTCTTCATCAATTTTATATTGATTCCGTCATACACTTGATATGCACGCATTACATCCGGAATCCGCTGACAGAATTCATCGGCAATGATTGGAAGCGGGCTGCGCTCACGAAGCCATGCCGTCTCATCTATCATTTTCTTGTCAAACGGCTGCTCAACAAACATACAGCCTCTTTCTTTCAGCCAATGACACATGTCAAGAGCCTTTTCCTTGTCTGTCCATCCCTGATTGGCGTCGACACACAACGGCTTGTCTGTTTTTGACCGGATAATCTCCACCAATTCCTTGTCGTTATCCAGTCCCATCTTCACTTTTATAACTTTATAAGGCGCCGCCTCGTCAACTTTCTGACGCACAACATCTGCCTTGTCTATTCCAATGGTAAACGATGTGTTCGGCGTTTTTTCCGGCGACAATCCCCAAATCTTATACCATGGTTGACCCATTATTTTACCGAGCAAATCGTGCAAAGCAATATCGACAGATGCCTTCGCCGCCCTATTGTCAGGAGCGGTGCCGTCAACATAGCTCAAAATTTCTTCTATACGGAACGGATCGTTGAATTGTCCCAAATCCAAATTGCCGAGAAACTTTGTTACCGACTCTATTGATTCACCGAGATATGGAGGCATCGACGCTTCTCCATAACCGACAATGCCATCATACTCCAACTGCACAAGCACATCAGGAGTCGTTGTACGGCTGTTGCGAGCCAAATTGAAAGCATGTCGCAATTTTAATTCATTTGGCTTGAATGACAGTTTCAACTTGCCAGTTTTTGCCACAGTTCTTGTCTTTTCTGCAGCCGACAATGATATTGGCGCAGAAAGAGCCACCAAACCCAAGGCGGTTCCCTTTAAGAAATTCCTACGATCCATAAATATGTTCTTTAATTAGTTTTTTCAAAAATACCAAGGATGGTTTTTCACTGAGACAATGCCCTTTGTACCAACCTCATTGTTTATTCTCGACATAGAAATGAAATGGTAATCCAAATAGTCATCGGCCTTTGGATCCATGCTGTTGACTTTCACACGTCCGGAACTGTGGATATATTTTCCTCCACCGACATACATCGCCACATGCGTAACCTTACCCGATGTTGACCCAATAAATATCAGGTCGCCCGGCTCCGCCTCTGTCCGCCATGCTGCGCAGTCAACTTTCTTTCCCGTCAACGCCTGCTGCGAAGCGTCGCGCTGAAGGATTATGCCGTTTGAGAAATACGATGTGCGCACAAAACCTGAGCAGTCAGCCATCTTTGCCGACATTCCGCCCCAAAGGTATGGACGTCCCATCATTTTACGCGCATTTTTCTCTATCGTCTTGAAATCGTATGTCTGATTTGCCCACTCCTCAAGTGCCGCTGCGTGTTTCTTAAGCACGAAACCCTCACGACCGTCTGGTGTGGCAACTTTATAATACTTGCCTTTTTCTCCTTTTTTGACCAATATGTTGCCAAGCAACAAATCGGACACAATCGTTTGATTATCTACTTTCGGTTTTTCATACATCGACGTCTCAAGTTCTGTGACAACAAGCCTGTCGGCTTTTTTCCAGCTATAAAATTCTTCTTCTGAGATGAATTTAAGTGAATTGTCGGTGACATAACCTATATACTCATCAGGAGTCTGCACCATCGACATTCCGTCTTCTGATTTAAGGACTCGCACAGGCGTGCCCATTATCGCCTGCGATGTGAGTTCAGCACCGCTCGCGGCAGCACCTCTGACACATGCCACAGATATCGACACCAATGCCCATGGTCCCTTAACAGTTGCCTCTGGAAGAATCTTTATTTTATCTTCAAATTTTATGTTTAGTTTGTCAAGTCTTGCCAAAATATCGGATTTGGCCGATTGATTGTCGACATCTCCGGTCAGAACTTCCACTCCATCCACTGTTTTTGCCATGACGCTCCAAACTGCCACACGCGTATCGGGTGCATATTCCGCTTTAACTTCTTTCAGAACATCGACCACCGCTGCCGATTGTGCCACGATTCCGAATGTAGAACCAGCAGCCATAGACATCGCCATTAACAATACTTTCAAACTCATTTTAAATTTCTTTATTGGTTAATTAAATAGTATTGCAAATTTACTTGTTTGCGTTAGAATTCCAAAGATATTCCACCTAAAAATTAAATAACTCCTCATATGTTTTTGTCAACATCGCAAATATTCACACAGAAGAAGCCCTTCTCCTTAAAAATCGCAAAAATCGACAATACGTATCACAAAAATATGTATTTTTGTGAAAACATTAACCGCTATGAAGAAATATGTGATAAGCGTCGGCCGCCAATTCGGCAGTGGCGGACATGATATAGGAAAGAAACTCGCCGAACGCCTCGGCATCAAATTCTACGACAAGGAACTGCTGCTTGAGGCGGCCAAAGAAATTGGAGCGAATCCAGAATTGTTCAAAAAAAACGACGAGAAGCTCCCGTCATTCTACATCAACAATCTGTCAATGAACCTTGGGTTCTACATGCAACCTTTTGCCGCGAGTCCGGCATCATCATACTACGACAGCGTCCAAAAAACCGTATGCGACACTATCCGCGCAATTGCCGAACGCGAATCTTGTGTGATTATGGGACGGTGCGCAGATTTTCTTCTGCGCCACAACCCGTATTGTATCAACATTTTTATAAGCGCGTCACAAGATGCATGCGCTGAACGAATCACAAAGCGAATCGATGGTCTCACCATCGACGACGCCAAAGCGTTGGCAAAAAAGACAAACAAACTACGTGCTGAATACTACAACTTCTACACTGACAAAGAATGGGGGCACTCTTCGTCATACGACTTGTGCATCGATTCGTCACGCCTCCCGGAGGAAGACGTAATAAATCAGATAATCTCATACGTCAACGCACGGTTGGCTCTTTAGCAATTAATGACTATCATTGTCGGGGATGTCCACAAAATCGACGTCCTCGACATTTTGTTTTGTCCGCTTTGACCGTAGTCTCTCAAACAGAACGCTTTCCAGCAGCGAGTGGAGCGAATAGACAATAAATGCAATTCCGACAATCAATGCCAGCCATTGTTGGACAATCTGTATGCCTACCGCAAACAAGACGATTCCACAAACCATGACTACCGACGGAATAATAAACACCCACACAGGATAGTCTACTGTCTTCTTCGCCGACATTATTCTCCAAAACTTATAAATCGCACCGACAATCAGCATCGTGGCAAACAAATATGAAAATATATCCACAAAGAAACTGCTTGCCGCAACCATTGCAATTCCCAATGCCAAACTGCCTACGACCGGCACAGATGTCCACGCAACAGCTTTTGTCGGCAACACGCCATCCTTTCTCTTGACAAGCAACGCGACAAGCGACCATGCGCTGAACACGATAAAAAGAATTCCTACAGCCATCGACACCAAATCGAACACGCCTTTTCCGTTCGACCAAAGTACGATAAAGATTACGCCCAACACAAAGACTGAAATGTTAAGAATTAAATCGAATTTGTTTTTCATACACTTATTTTTTCACGAAGATACTTCTTTAATTTCAATAATCGGCATTTTCAAAGAAATTTCCGGCATTTTTTGCCTACCTTTGCAAATATGGACGGACGCAGAAAATATTTGGCTCTCATCAACCCCATCTCAGGAAACGGCAAAAAAGACTATTTGCCGGAAGTCCTTGAGAAGAGGTTTGACGGTCACGACATAACCATACGGTTCACCCAACGCCCGAACCACGCATACGACCTTGCAAAAGCAGCCGCAGCCGACGGCTACTACGCTGTAATTGCTGTTGGCGGCGACGGAACAGTAAACGAAACAGCAAGTGCGCTGTGCCACACCGCCACAAAATTAGGCATCATACCAAGCGGTTCCGGAAACGGGCTTGCCAGACATCTGCGCATACCAATGGACATAAACAAAGCCATTGACATTATCCTTTCTGACGAATTCGACACCATCGACCACTGCACCGCCAACGGCCATCCGTTTTTTTGCACATGCGGCGTCGGATTTGATGCAAAAGTGAGTGAGAAATTCGCAAAAAGCACAAAACGCGGACCTCTCAACTACGTCAAAAGCGCTATCGGAGAATATCTACGCTATAGATCGCAACGATATAAAATCACCACACCCAACGGCGTCATAGCAGAGAAAGCATTCATCATCGCCTGCGGCAATGCGTCGCAATATGGCAACAACGCCTACATCGCTCCCAATGCCGATATGCACGACGGATTGATTGACGTCACCGTTGTACTGCCGATAACACCTTTCGACACCGCCATTCTCGGGCTGCTGCTTTTCTCAAAACACATCGACCAGGACACAAATATCATCTCGTTCAGGACTCCGTCGTTGACAATTGAACGCGAACGCGAGGGCATCATACACCTGGACGGCGAACCAATAATGATGGACGACAGAATCGACATCGTCTGCCACCCCCTCTCCTTGAATGTATTTTCCCGACTGCGCACTCCCGACAAAGGCAACTTCTTCACCAATATTGAGTCTTCTTTCTGGGATTTCATCAACTCAATCCGCTCCGAACTCAATGTTTAAAATCACAATATCCGCACTGATTATATGTTTTGCAGCAGTTTCCTTTTTTTTACTAAAAAATATCCTTAAATTCGTACCATAATTTAGAACCATTAAAATAACATATAAACTCCGACATATAAATAATGAGTTACCTTAAGTTTGACAAGAACCTGCTCATAAACCTTGACCAATCTCTTCCAAAAGAGATTCTGCGCACAAATATGGCTGGTTCTTACCATTGCACCACTGTAATCGGGTGCAATACGCGAAAGCAACATGGACTTCTTGTCACTCCCATAAAAGAGATGAGCAATGACAATTACGTTCTGCTGTCATCGCTTGACGAGACCGTTATCCAGCACGGCGCTCCTTTTAATTTAGGAATACACCGCTACCGGAATGGCGCATACAGTCCAAACGGACACAAATACCTTCGTGAGTTTAATTGTGACACAATTCCGAAACTGACCTATCGAGTTGGAGGAGTGGTGCTGACAAAGGAAAAAGTATTTGTCGCCCACGAGAACCGAATAATGATTCGCTACACGTTGCTTGAAGCACATTCTGCCACGACGTTGCAGTTCCAGCCATTCTTGGCTTTCCGCAACTCAATGGCATTGTGCAGCGAAAACTCTGCGATAAACACAGCCTTTGAAGAGACCGAAAATGGTGTGTCATTCTGCTTGTACGAAGGCTACCCGAGGCTATATCTGCAATTCAACCACAAGCCCGAATTTGTCTACGATCCTCATTGGTACAACGGCCTTGAATACATCAAGGACATGGCTCGCGAGGAACCCTACACAGAAGACCTATGGGTTCCTGGATATTTCCAAATTCCAATTAAGAAAGGAGAAAGCATCATCTTCTCGGCAAGCACAGAGCCTGTAAAGCCTCGTGGTTTCCGCCAGACTTTCGAGAAAGAAGCACAAAACCGCACAAGTCGCACAAGCTTCTTCAATTGCTTGAAGAACTCGGCAAAACAATGCTATTTCCACGACAACGACAAGGATTACCTTATCGCAGGATATCCGTGGTTTAAAGTAATCGCCCGCGACCTTTTTATCGCATTGCCAGGAACCACATTGGCAATAAAGCACCGCCAAGACTTCGAGCGGATTATGGGCACCGCTTCCGCTGCGCTTATAAAGTTGATGGACACTGGTGAAACAGACAAGACTATAGAGGATTTGGATTTGCCCGACATCCCATTGTGGGCTGCCTGGTGCATACAACAATATTATAAATTCACCAATCCTCAAGACACTCTAAAGAAATATGGCGCGTTGCTTGAAAAGATAATCAACCATATTATCGACGGCAAACAAAACAATCTATACATCGGCAAAGACGGACTTTTATCGACCGACGGAAGCAAAACCCCTGCCACATGGATGGACGCCATCAAGACCAATGGACTTCCCGTCGTTCCACGCACAGGATATGTTGTCGAATTCAATGCCCTTTGGTACAATGCATTGATGTTTGCCACAACTATTTTTGAAGAGCAAGGGAAGAGCCCTGAAAGAATTTACAAATGGAAAGAAACAGCAGAGTCGTTAAAAACCGCATTTGTTGAAACTTTCCTTAACGACTATGGATACCTCTACGACTATGTAGACGGAAACTACATGGACTTAAGTGTACGTCCAAGCATGCTTATCGCTGTCGGTTGCGACTTCTCTCCTCTTGACAAAAGCCAGAGAAAAAAGGTGCTTGACTTCGTAACACGCGAATTGCTGACACCAAATGGAGTGCGCACGTTGAGTCCAAAAAGTTTTGGATACAACCCGTTCTTTGTAGGCAACAAAGTGCAACGGCAGCTTGCCTCATTCAACGGTCCTACACGTCCGTGGATGACAGGCTTCTACACCGACGCCTACCTCAAGGTGTTCGGCCATAGCGGCGTGGCATTCCTACGACGCATGCTGATTGGCTACGAAGACGACATGACCCGCGAATGCATCGGTTCAATATCCGAACTTTACGACGGCAACCCTCCATACACAGGTCACGGAGCAATCAGTTTTGCACCAAGCATCGGCGGTGTTCTCAGAGCGCTTGCCACATTAAACAGTTTTGACGTCTAACCTTAAGATTTTTCATCCACAAATGAAAGCCCTTATGTTTGGGTGGGAATTTCCACCACATATCTTGGGAGGTCTTGGCACTGCAAGTTACGGACTGACCAAAGGAATGGCAGAAAATGGGAATATGGATATTTCATTCGTCATTCCGAAACCGCATGGCGACGAGGACAAAAGTTTCGCCAGAATAATTGGAGCCTGCGACACTCCTATTGCTTGGCGCGACACGGATTGGGACTATGTCAATTCCCGCATTGGCAACGTCATGGACCCACAGTTGTATTTCGACTTGCGCGACCACATCTATGCCGACTTCAACTATATGAACGTCAACGACCTTGGATGCATCGACTTCTCAGGTCGCTATCCCGACAATCTTCTTGAAGAAATCAACGACTATTCCATCGTTGCCGGCGTTATCGCCCGCACAGTAGATTTCGACATTATCCACTCCCATGACTGGTTGACATATCCAGCCGGAATACATGCCAAACAAGTGACGGGCAAGCCGCTTGTAATCCACGTCCACGCAACCGACTTCGACCGGTCAAGAGGCAATGTTAACCCGACCGTGTTCGGAATCGAACGCGACGGCATGCTGAATGCTGACCATATTATCACAGTAAGCAACCTGACACGCCGCACCGTAATTGAGAAATATGGCATCGACCCTGCTAAAGTCACCACTGTGCACAATGCGGTTGAGCCTTTAAGCGAGGAGCTAAAGAACATTCAAGTTCCAAAGTCTAAAGAGAAAGTCGTGACATTCCTCGGCCGTATCACGATGCAGAAAGGTCCGGAATACTTCGTTGAAGCCGCGGCTAAAGTGCTGCAGAAGGTGCACAATGTCAGATTTGTGATGGCAGGAAGCGGAGATATGATGGAAAAAATGATAAATCTCGCCGCTCAGAAGGACATTGCCGACAGATTTCATTTCCCTGGATTCCAAAAAGGCAAACAGGTATATGAAATGCTGAAAGCCTCTGACGTATACATAATGCCTTCCGTATCCGAGCCTTTCGGCATCTCTCCATTGGAGGCGATGCAAATGGGTGTGCCGTCGATAATCTCAAAACAATCCGGATGCGCGGAAATTCTCAACCACGTGATTAAAACCGACTATTGGGACATTGACGCAATGGCTGACGCCATCTACTCCATAATCACCTATCCGGCAATGTACAAACAACTGCATGACGAAGGATTGACGGAAGTCAACGGAATACAATGGATCAAAGCCGGAAAGAAAGTCATTGACATTTACAACAATTTGTTAAACCATTAAACATCATACCACTATGAATGCTGTTTGCTTATATTTCAAAATACACCAACCATTCAGACTTAAACGCTATCGTTTCTTCGACATAGGTAACGACCATTATTATTACGATGATTTCTCAAACGATGAGATAATCACAAAAATCGCCCAACGCTCGTACCTGCCCGCCAACGAGTTGCTTCTCCAGATGATAAATGACTCTGGCAGAAAATTCAAGTGCGCATTCTCCATTTCAGGCACTGCCATTGAACAGCTACAGCAATACGTTCCTGAATTCATCGACTCGATGCGCAAACTTGTCGACACCGGATGCGTCGAATTCCTTTCCGAAACCTACGACCACTCCCTTGCATCAATTGCAAATGAGGAAGAATTCCGCCGTCAGGTAGAACAACATGATAAACTCATATACGAATTGTTCGGGATAAAACCTAAAGTATTCTGCAACACGGAGTTTATATTCAACGATGAAATAGCATCGACCATCAACTCAATGGGCTTCAAGGCAGTGCTAACCGAGGGCGCACGCCACATTTTAGGATGGAAATCTCCAAACTATGTATACACATCAGCTGGTGCTCCTAAGATGAAGATGCTGTTGAGAAATGCTAAGTTGTCGGAAGACATCGCAAAACGTTTTGCAGATTCCTCTTGGCATGAATATCCGCTGACAGCCGACAAATACGTTTCTTGGATTGCCCAAAGTCCAAAGGAGGAACAAATCACAAACATTTTCCTCAACTACGAGGCCCTTGGCGACAGCAATCCTCGCGAAACTGGCATTTTCGACTTCTTCAGAGCCATACCACGATTTGCGGCAGAGAACGGCATTGAATTCTGGACTCCTTCAGAAGCTGTGTCTAAATTGAAACCTGTCGACATCATTTCAATTACGCACCCCATTTCTGGAGCAGACGAAGCAAGAGACACAAGCGCTTGGCTTGGAAACCAATTGCAGAATGAGGCTTTCAACAAATTATACTCAGTTTCCGAGCGCGTCCACTTATGCTCTGACAAGCGTCTTCTTCAAGATTGGAATTATCTCCAATCGTCCGACCATTTCTTCTATATGAGCACCAAGCACTTTGGAGACGGCGCTGTTCACGCAATGTTCAGTCCTTACGAATCGCCATATCAGGCATTCACCAATTATATGAATGTGCTCGCAGATTTCATTGTCAGGGTCGAGGAGCAATTCCCATTGACAATCGAAAACGAGGAGTTGAATGCGCTTCTCACAACCATAAAGAATCAAGAAAGCGAAATCGAGATGCTCAACAAAGAACTCAGAGCTCTTAAAGCCGCTAAGATAGACGCAGAAGTCAACGAAGCCGCATCGAAAGAAAAGAAATCAGCGACTAAAAAGACTGCTGCGAAAAAAGCTCCCGCAAAAAAAGCGGCGACCAAGAAGGATGCTAAATAATTAAAAGATCATAAGGCTGTAAATGAGCTTATACACTCTTATACAGCCTTTTTCATAATAACCTAAAAACAAGTTCTTATGTTAAATAAAAAAGTAGAAGAAGCACTGAACGCCCAAATCAATGCGGAATTTTGGTCTGCCTATCTCTATCTTTCAATGTCAGCCTATTTTGAGACAGAAGGAAAGAGCGGCTTTGCCAATTGGTTCAAAGTTCAATTCAAAGAAGAACAGGCACACGCTGAAATATTTATGAATTTCATCCAATCCCGCGGAGGCCGTGTCATTCTCAAAGCCATCGATGAAGTTCCGACATCTTGGGAAAGCCCGCTTGATGTGTTTAAAGAGACTCTTAAACATGAACAAAAAGTAACATCGTTGATCAATGAGCTATACTCCATTGCAGAAGAAGCGAAGGACTATGCCACAAGAAACACTCTCACATGGTTCATCGACGAGCAAGTAGAAGAGGAAAAGACTGCGCAGGAGTATATCGACACGCTCAGCCTTATCGGAGACAACGGTTATGGCTTATACCAACTTGACAAAGAACTTGCCGCAAGGGTATACAACATTCCCGCACCTCTTGCAAACACAGGCAACTAACCCATACAACGAAACGAGCAAGAGGACGCCAGCCTTATCTCCATCCATCTTGCTCGTTTTATTTTATGCTTCTTTCAATGATAGCGTTTTGGAAATTGGAATATAATCGACAACGCAACCATCAAACCAAGAGCGAAAGGATAATAAAGATGCGGCAGGATTGACACAGTTGAGATTCCAGCCAAAGACGCCGCCATAAGCACCTGCGCTCCATAAGGAATAAAACATTGTGCCACACAGGAACAGGTATCAAGCAGACTTGCCGTCTTTCGTGAATCCAAGCCATATTTCTCGGAAATCTGCCGAGCAAGGCCTCCCACTGTTATTATTGCAATCGTATTGTTTGCTGTGCACATATTAACTACAGCCACAAGCAGCGAAATCATTGCCTGAGCGCCACGCTTTCCCTTTATTCCTCTCGACATCCTGTCAATGAGAAAACTTATGCCCCCATTGTGCTGTATCAGCCCAAGCATTCCTGACGCAAGCAATGTCACAACAATAAGATTGCCCATTGAGTCGACACCCTCCCCCATAAAGCCAAGCATCGACAGCGCATCAGTATCGGCATACGTCAAGCCGACAACAAATGCAGCAACAATACCGATGAGCAGCACCAACAGCACATTCAATCCAACCACAGCCAAGACTATGACCAGCAGGTATGGCATTATCAGCTGCCAATCGACAGACACTGTGGCGACTTGTGTCTCCACACTGCCGCCTATCACAAAGTATATTGCCAATATGACCAACGCCGCAGGCACTGTCAGCCAGATGTTAACGTTGAACTTGTCGCGCATCGAGCAGCCTTGCGACCGCGTGGCGGCAATCGTAGTGTCTGATATAAACGACAGGTTGTCACCAAAGAAAGAACCTCCGACAACCACTGCTACAAACATCGGAATACTTCCGCCAATCTCCCCGGCAATACCCATTGCGACAGGAGTAAGGGCGACAACCGTTCCCACTGACGTGCCAACCGCCATTGAGATAAAGCAAGCCGCCAAAAAGAGCCCCGGCATCAAATATCCCGCCGGCAACACGCTAAGCGTCAAATTAACCGTTGCCTCTGTGGCACCAACCTTTTGTGCCAGCATGGCAAACGCTCCGGCAAGGATAAATATCCATACCATATATATTACATCACTGTTGGCCGCGCCTCTGGAAAACACCTTCAACCGTTCCGACAACGGCAACCGGGCGGTTGTGGCGACGCCCCATACAGACGACAAAACAAAAGCCACCGACAACGGCACCGTGTAAAAATCGCCCACAAATATCGACAGCCCGACATACATCATCAAGAAAACCATCAACGGGCTCAACGCTATAAGCCCTTTCCCTGTCGGGACATATTGTTCTTTCTGCATTTATTCTGAATATTTAAAATGCAAAGTTACAACATTTTTGCCTATGCGCCTGTCAAACCACACCGTTCAATGCCCATTTAGTAAAAATTTGCTATTGTAGTAACATTTTTTGTCCACTTTTTCCAAAGAAAATTCTTACCTTTGCAAAAAATAACAATAAAGTTTAACTACATACTTATTATGACAAAGAAAAGCCCATTACAGATTGCGCGCGCAGCCTACAAGCCAAAATTGCCACAGGCTCTTTGCGGCGCTGTTAAGGTGATTGAGGGAGAACCTACACAGTCAGTAGCCAACCAAGCCGAAATCAAGGAATTATTTCCTCAAACATACGGTCTTCCTGTTTTGAAATTCGATGTTGACTCTTCTGCAAAAAACAAGGTAAAAGAGCCAATCAACGTCGGTGTTATCCTCTCAGGCGGTCAGGCTCCTGGCGGACACAACGTAATCAGCGGTTTGTTTGACGGTTTGAAATCCATCAACAAAGACAGCCGTCTTTACGGTTTCCTTCTCGGCCCGGGCGGTCTTGTTGACCATAAATATGTTGAATTGACAGCTAATGTAATCGACGACTATCGCAACACTGGTGGTTTCGACATCATCGGGTCCGGTCGTACCAAATTGGAAAAGAAAGAGCAGTTCGACAAAGGTCTTGAAATACTCAAAGAATTAAACATCAAAGCATTGGTAATCATCGGTGGTGATGATTCCAACACAAATGCCGCTGTCCTTGCTGAATACTACAAGCAAATCGGTGCAGGCGTACAGGTTATCGGATGCCCGAAAACCATCGACGGCGACTTGAAGAACGACGTCATTGAGGTTTCTTTCGGATTTGACACAGCTTGCAAAGTTTACTCTGAGGTTATCGGCAACATCCAGCGTGACTGCAACTCTGCAAAGAAATATTGGCATTTCATCAAATTGATGGGTCGCTCCGCATCTCACATCGCATTGGAATGCGCACTTCAAGTTCAACCTAACGTATGTATCGTTTCTGAAGAAGTCGAGGCAAAAAATATGACTCTCAACGATGTTGTAAACTACATCGCTGACATCGTTGCCGCACGTGCTAAAGACGGCAACAACTTCGGCACAGTTCTTATTCCAGAGGGTCTTATCGAGTTTATCCCGGCAATGAAAGCTCTTATCGCCGAATTGAACGACTTGCTCGCTGTCAAAGGTGCTGAGTTTGCAACCGTGGCAAAAGACAAACAACGTCAGTTCATCATCGACAACCTCACTAAAGACAACGCTACAATCTACGCCAGCCTTCCAGAAGGCGTGGCTCGTCAACTTTCTCTTGACCGCGACCCTCACGGAAACGTTCAGGTTTCGCTCATCGAGACAGAAAAATTGCTCAGCGAAATGGTAGGCAACCGTTTGGCTGAAATGAAAGCTGCCAACGCTTACGACGGCAAATTCTCTGCCCTCCACCACTTCTTCGGATATGAAGGACGTTGCGCTGACCCGACAAACTTTGATGCAGACTACTGCTACGCCCTCGGCTTCAACGCTTCTCAACTCATCAAGGCTGGTGTGACTGGCTATATGTCGTCAATACGCAACTTGACTAAACCTTCTGTTCAATGGATCGCAGGCGGTATTCCTATCACTATGATGATGAACATGGAGCGTCGTAACGGTGAAATGAAACCGGTTATCCAAAAGGCTCTCGTTAAACTTGACGGTGGTCCGTTCAAGAAATTTGCTGAAAGCCGCGAAAAATGGGCAAAGGAGACAAGCTACGTCTACCCTGGTCCTATCCAATACTTTGGTCCTGCTGAGGTTTGCGACCTACCTCCAAAGACTTTGGTTTACGAACAACAAGGAAAATAATATATTTTCTCATTAACTCAAGGCTTGCAACCTATGGTCCGATTGTCAATTCCGGCAATCGGACCATTTTTTGCATACAACGCCATCGCCTGTGCAAATAATAGAATAAATATTTCCTATATCACACGAAAAATCTTACTTTTGCAAAAGAATTCATACGCCGCCTACAACGCTGCGACATAGACCGACTTAACGACATAGAAATGAAAAAAATACTTATACGCACTGCAACCGGACTCGTATATATTGCGCTGATTCTTATCGCCACACTATGCGGTCCATATGCGTTCCTGTCCATATTCAGTATAATAGCAGCTTTAGGCATTGCCGAGATGCTGAAACTATGCACAAAAGACGAGAAGCCGTCTGTCGCCACAACTGTTATCGACATTTTGGGCGGGATGGCTTTTTTTATTCTTTCTTTTTCACACTATTTCCCCGATTTTTCTGTAATCAATCCACTATGGGCCGGCATCGGATACATGCTCCTGCGCGGCACAATGCAGCTCTACGACAAGCGCCGCAATGCCATCCGCCAACTAAGTGCGTCATATATGGCCATGTTTCTTGTCGTCTTTCCATTGTCATTGCTCAGCAAACTGTATCTTGAAGCCAACGGACACACAACACTGCTCGCCTGCCTAATTTTCATCTGGATGAACGACACTGGAGCCTTCTGCGTCGGATCGTTGATTGGACGCCACCGTCTGTTTGAGCGCATATCGCCAAAGAAATCGTGGGAAGGATTTTGGGGCGGTTTGTTTTTCACCATTGTGGCGGCTGTGATTATAGGCACTTACTTTCCTGCCTATTTCTCTGAATTTGACGTCATCCGATGGGTAGGGCTGGCCATCGTTGTTTCCGCATTCTCCACGTGGGGCGACCTTGCAGAATCTATGGTGAAGCGCACCGCAGGAGTTAAAGATTCCGGACATCTGTTGCCGGGGCATGGCGGCATACTTGACCGCATAGACAGCCTGCTGTTCGTTGTCCCTGCTGTTTTAATCTACATCAATTTTGTAATCTAACATATAAATTTCAAATATAAATGAGCAATCAAAGATATGACCTCCGCGGTGTTTCTGCATCAAAAGAAGATGTACACAACGCCATTAAGAATGTCGACAAGGGACTGTTTCCTAAAGCATTCTGCAAAATAATTCCCGACATTCTCTGCGGAGACAAAGACTACTGCAACATTATGCACGCCGACGGTGCAGGCACAAAGTCGTCGCTCGCCTACGCTTATTGGAAAGAAACTGGCGACCTCGGTGTTTGGAAAGGCATCGCGCAAGATGCTCTTATAATGAATATCGACGACCTGCTATGTGTCGGCGCCACCGACAACATCCTGTTGTCGTCGACAATAGGCCGCAACAAACTGCTTATCCCCGGCGAAGTGATTGCCGCAATCATCAACGGCACTGAGGAACTGCTCTCCGAACTGCGCGAACTCGGTGTGGGAATCTACAGCACCGGTGGCGAGACCGCCGATGTGGGCGACCTTGTGCGCACCATCATTGTAGACAGCACCGTCACATGCCGTATGCGCCGCGATGATGTGATAAACAACGCCAATATTGCCGGAGGTGACGTAATTGTAGGTATGGCGTCATTTGGCAAAGCCTCTTATGAGCACGAATACAACGGCGGCATGGGCAGCAACGGACTGACATCTGCCCGCCACGACGTGTTTGCTAAATACATCGCTGAGAAATATCCGGAAACATTCGACAAAAATGTTCCCGACGAACTAATATATTCTGGTGGTCTGAAGCTAACAGACGAAGTGCCTGAAACAGGCTTGACCGCCGGCAAACTCGTGTTGTCGCCAACCAGGACCTATGCGCCTGTCATTAAAAAGCTGCTCGACCTTATGCGACCTCGCATCCACGGCATGGTGCACTGCAGCGGCGGAGCGCAGACCAAAGTGATGCACTTTGTTGAAAACAAACACGTTGTCAAGGACAATCTATTCCCTGTTCCTCCATTGTTCCGCATAATTCAGGAACAATCGGGCACCGATTGGAAAGAAATGTACAAAGTGTTCAATATGGGCCACCGTATGGAAGTTTATGTAGCACCGGAAGACGCTCAGGCGGTTATCGATGTCGCCAAATCATTCAACATCGACGCTCGCATTGTCGGCCGCGTGGACGACGCTCCTGCAAACCGTCTTACAATCAAGTCGGAGCACGGTGTGTTTGAATACTAATTCTGCTGTGAGATGAAACGCCTCGTCCATCTTATATGCCTGATTGCCGCGCTGTGGTGCGGCTTTCTGGCAACGGGATGCGGCGGCAAAGGCGGGACACAAGGAGAAGCGGCCGATTCGTTGGAAATGCGTCTGCACGACACAATCGTTGTGGGCACACTCTACAGTCCTACCTCATATTTCATCTATCGTGGCGACCCTATGGGTTACCACTATGATCTTATACAAAAATTTGCGAAGGACAACCATGTGCATATCCAATTCAAGACTGTGCGCAACATGGCTGCCCTTCTCTCTTTGCTTGACTCTGCAAAAATAGACATCATTGCCTACAACATTCCCATGACCGCTGAATTCAAGAAGCGAGTGCGACACTGCGGCATTGAAAACATCAACCACCAGGTGCTGATACAGCCCGCTGGCAACAACAAGCCTCGCATCACAGACGTCACTCAACTCGTGGGCAAGACTGTCGTGGTTGAAAAAGGCTCAAAGTACGAGTCTCGCATGCGCAACCTTAACAACGAGCTCGGCGGCGGCATAAAGATTGAGGCGATAAGAAAAGACACCTTGATTTCAGAGGATATGATTGAAATGGTGGCAGAAGGAGAAATACCACTGACAGTGGTAGACAGCGACATCGCCAAACTCAACCACACATACTATGACAACATCGACATAGGTATTGCCGTCAGCTTCCCGCAAAAATCGGCATGGGCTGTGCGAGAAGACGACAAATGGCTTGCTGAAGCCATCGACCGATGGGCAAAGATGCCCGAAGTAACACAGTCGGAAAAAGAACTCTACAAACACTATTTCGAGCAGAGCAAACTCCGCCGTTCCAGAGATTTAGACATGCGAAACCTGCGACGCGGAGAAATTTCCGCATATGACAATCTTTTCAAGACATACGCCAAGACAATCGGTTGGGACTGGCGTCTGCTTGCTGCACAGGGCTATGTTGAGTCGCATTTCGACCCGAACGCCACATCCTGGGCAGGCGCTCGCGGACTGATGCAACTGATGCCCCGCACAGCCGCCCACTACGGTCGGCACGATGGCCCAATCACCGACCCAGACAACAGCGTATATGCCGCCTCACGATATATTGCCGACCTCAACCGCATTCTCTCGTCCTACGTCAAAGACCGCGACGAGCGAATAAAGTTTATCCTTGCCGCATACAACTCTGGAATAGCCCACATCTACGACGCTATAGCGCTTGCCCGCAAGCATGGAAAAAACCCTGCATTGTGGCACGACAACGTAAGCGAGGCACTGATGATGAAATCAAACCCTGAATACTATAACGACCCCGTATGCCGCTACGGATATTTCCGCGGTCGCCAAACCGTGGAATATGTCAAAGAAGTGACTCGCGTATATGAACGGTTCAAAGGAAAATGAGAAAATCCAACATTATTTCGTATATTTGTAAAAGATAAGCTGCATCTCGGCAGACAAACAACTATAAGACCAATGAACGACAAACTTATAATTTACCAGATTCTGACAAGGCTGTTCACAAACGGCAACAAATACTGCGTGCCTAACGGCACTATCGAGCAAAACGGTTGCGGAAAGATGAACGACATCACAAGCCACGTGCTGGAATCCATACGCAGTCTTGGCTCAACGCATGTGTGGTATACAGGCATTATTGAACATGCCACCAAGACCGACTATTCGCGATTCGGCATACGTCCTGACAATCCATATATCGTCAAAGGCCGCGCCGGTTCGCCATATGCCATAAAGGATTATTACGACATTGACCCGGATTTGGCCGTGAGCGTACCCGACAGAATGAAGGAATTTGAGGCTCTCGTGGACCGCACTCACAAAGCCGGCCTTAAAGTGATAATCGACTTCGTGCCAAACCACGTGGCTCGCCAATACCATTCAGATGCGGCCCCGGCTGGCGTGAAAGACTTCAGTGCCGACGACGACACTACAAAGTTTTTCAGCCCCAACAACAACTTTTACTACATCCCGCAACAGAAATTCGCCCCGTCAATCGACTTGGGCGAAGGAAAGTCGGCATACGTAGAATTTCCCGCAAAAGCATCGGGAAACGATTGTTTCAACGCGTTCCCCGGACAATATGACTGGTATGAGACTGTAAAATTAAACTACGGCGTCGACTACGGCGACGGCTCACGCCATTTCTCTCCTACTCCCGACACTTGGCTGAAGATGCTCAACATCCTTCGGTTCTGGGCAGGAAAAGGCGTAGACGGCTTCCGGTGCGACATGGCGCACATGGTGCCTGTAGAGTTTTGGGAATGGGCTATCAAAGCTGTAAAAGAAAAATATCCCGATGTCAAATTCATCGCCGAACTTTACGACGTGAGCATATACCGCGACTACATATACCGCGGTGGTTTCGACTACCTATACGACAAAGTAAACCTATACGACCGTCTGCGCGGCATTATGTGCAGCAACGTGTCTGCCGCACAGATCACGCAATGTTGGCAAACAGTAGACGGCATAGGCAACCATATGCTCAACTTTCTCGAGAACCATGACGAGCAGCGCATCGCATCACGCGAGTTTGCAGGAAACGCCCAGCTGGCGATACCGGCATTGGTGGTCAGCGCAACCCTGTCGACCGGACCAATGATGGTGTATGCAGGACAGGAACTGGGAGAAAAAGCGGAAGACGCCGAGGGATTCAGCGGACTCGACGGACGCACAACCATCTTTGACTATTGGAGCGTGCCATCGCTGCGCCGTTGGATGAACGGAGGCAAATGCAACAACGAACTGCTCTCCGATGAGGAAGTGCGACTACGCGACACGTACAAGAAAGTGCTCAACGCTGCCAAAAACGAGCCGGCAATCAGCCGCGGACAGTTTTTCGACGTAATGTATGTGAATTACAACAACCCGACCCTCGACCCCCACCGCCAATACGCATATCTGCGCAAAGACGGAGACGAGGTAATCGTTATTGTAGCCAATTTCGGCGCCGAAGCCAACTGCCAAATCGCAATTCCACAGCACGCATTCGACATACTTCACTTAGAGAAAGGCACTTATGTCGCAACAGAAATTATCAGCGGCAAGCGTCAGAAAAAAACGCTGTCGCCCGACGCTCCATTCCAAACAGCTGTTGCTGCAAACAGCGCCGCCATGTGGAAAATCAAACTTACACGACAAAATGCCTCTCCGAAGAAAAAATCTTCCATAAAGGGCGGTCGGGATAAATAAAAAGTAGTACTTTTGCATCAAAATTCAGCAACAATAGTTATGAATACAAACTTGCCACCTTACAAAATTTTCTCAGGAACAAAATCGCATTATCTGGCTGAGGCCATCTGCGCAGAACTTGGTGTTGAACTTGGAAAAATGAACATCCAGCGATTTGCCGATGGTGAATTCGAAGTATCATTCGAAGAATCAATCCGCGGTTGCGAAGTGTTCTTGGTTCAGTCCACATTCCCCAACACCGACAATTTGATGGAGCTTCTGCTCATGATTGACGCAGCAAAGCGCGCGTCGGCAAAGTCGGTTATCGCCGTAATCCCATACTTCGGATGGGCTCGTCAAGACCGCAAGGACAAGCCTCGCGTGTCAATCGCAGCAAAACTCGTTGCCGATCTGCTCAGCACCGCCGGAATCGACCGTTTGATTACGATGGACCTGCACGCAGACCAAATTCAAGGCTTCTTCAACGTGCCAGTCGACCACCTCTACGCTTCATCGGTGTTTATCCCATATATCGAATCCCTCAATCTCAAGGATCTGGTTATTGCAACACCTGACGTCGGAGGCGCGAAACGCGCAAACAGCTACGCAAAATATCTCAACGTGCCATTGGTGCTCTGCCACAAGCAAAGAGCCAAAGCAAACGTCGTTGAGAACATGACAGTAATCGGCGAAGTCGAAGACAAAGACGTAATCATCATCGACGATATGGTCGATACGGCCGGAACCATCACCAAAGCAGCCAACCTCATGAAAGAAAAAGGCGCGAAATCAGTACGTGCTCTCGCCTCTCACGCCATCATGAGCGACCCCGCTTCAGAACGCGTTGACGAATGCGCATTGACCGAAATCATCTTCTCCAACAGCATCCCTTATAAAGGAAACAGCAAGAAAGTGACCACATTGTCAATCGCCCCATTGTTTGCCGACACAATCCGTCGCGTACACAAATACGAGTCAATCAGTTCTCAATATCTGATTAAATAATTGTCTACGACATATTAAAATAGCGACGGCAGCTGGTAGTTCAGTTGCCGTCGCTATTTTTAAACCATATTGCAGACTTCTCATGCTTGAACTGAGCATCAGTTTCTTTTATGCCATTAAATTACTAAAAATCAATGAATTCACCAAAACAAATCGGTGACTATTCCAGTCACCGATTTCCTTTTTCTTCACCATTTTTTCAAACACCTCTTATCCCGAACTCGCGTTCAGAGCATGAAAAAAGGGCTGCGCCGTAAACCTTAATTACGACATAGCCCCTTTTTTATTGATTGGCGTCTGCGTTTGTTAGAAATTAACATTAACATCAGCACCAGCGCTGGCGTCTGCCCAATCCGCTGTTGCAGCATCAAACGTGATTGGCGAAAGGATCGGCTCTCCCTGGTCGTCATAACCACCTCCGAAAATAAGGGTGTAGATGTAGCGCTTGCCCGGCTCCCAACCTGTTCCATTGTCAAACGGAACATATACTGTCTTGTATGCCGTAGCCGAGCCGATAAGATATGAATCGTTTTGCTTCAATTTCATAGAAATCTCCAAATAGCACTCCTTTTTGGTGTTAGCCTCATGCATTGACACCGCTGCACCAGCAGAATAAGTGCTCCACTTTTTCAACTGCTGAGGTATCATCATCAGCGGACTATTCATATCAGAAAGATTGACAACAGCGTTGTTGGTCTTAACGTTAGCCGCATTGAGTTTTACGGTTGCAATAGAAACAGCTTCATCTGGAGAAGTGCTCCAATTGCTCATCGCAGGCTCTCCCGCAGGAAGCGTAAACGTGCCGCTATGGACAAAGTTGTGAATCTTTACACTTTTGACATCAACCTCAAGAATGCTTGACGTGGTTTTTGCCTTGAACACCACCTGCGACAAGATGTGCTTGAAGTTCATCTGCACAGCCATTGTTCCATTGTTTTCTTTATTGCGGCCTTTGGTCACAGCATACATAACATCATGGTTTGTTCCCGGAGAGTTATACTCATCAACAGTTGTATAACTTATTGTCTTTGCAGCCGATGTCATGTCATAGGCAAAACCCTGATGAACAAGATCATCCGTGATAGCTGGACTTACAGCATAGAAATCAACATCTCCAGAAGTTGGCCAATATGCCACCTTGTCCGGGTCGTCATAATCCCACGCCGATGTCTTGTACACAATCTTAACGCCATGGTCTGAAGCTCCAGACACGTGTTTTCCTCCCATAAACAACGCATTGTCGCTGCTCATAAAAGCCATCACATCAAAGTTGGTTGAGGTAAGGTTATGTGTGCCAATCGGTGTGGTACGGGTGTCTGACAATCCTGAGATTCCGGCAAAGCGGATTGCATTGGACTCCGACTTACCTACATTAGCCAATTCCTCCTCATTCGAGCAACTTGCAAACACTGTTGCAACCGCTGCTACTGCTAAAATTTTTCCAATTTTCATTTTTCTTAAATTTTTAAATGATTTATGATTAATCTATAATATTATGTCTGATTCTATATCTCCCCACTCGTCAACACTCGGATCAAATCCGAAATTGCCTGAGTTGCCACCATGTTTGTCGAGATCCAAATCTGTGTCGATCACAATGTCTACATTTTTCAGATGTCCCTTTTGACTATTTATCTGTTGAGTGACGTCATATTCACCTTTCACCATTTTACCGCTGGCTGTGCGTATATATAGTATTGTTTTATACACATCGCAATCAGCAGCTCCAAAGGTGTAGCACCAACATGTAATCACACCATCGTTTCTCTCCATAGCAAAACAGATGTCTGCTTTCGACTCTTGGATTTCATTGTCGCCGCCAACAGAATACTCGCTGCACATCGCCCGCTGGACAGCCACACACTCCGAAAAGTTTTGCAGATTTTTCACGCCGCGCACCGTGTATGTGTAGCGACACACCATAGGTGCCACCGGAAGCACTATTATCTGCTCGCAGCCAATCTTTACTTCCACTTCCACAGCAACCATACGCCCTCCACACAAATAGTCGGGCGTGCGGAAAGCCTTGACGTCGCCAACCTGCGCGACACCTGTCGTTGCAGCTATCGACGAAAAACCATCGGCACCGTTGTATTTCACCCTCTGCGTGTCGTTGTTGAAGCACACCACATCGTAAACCCCTGAAGGAATTTCTACGCAGCCACCTTTTTCCCCAACGAAATCGCGAACAATCTCCTCTCCTCCATTCCGAGGATAGAATATCACCCGCATACCGCCGGGAGAATAAGCCGCCGGCATTTGGCTCCACTCAAACTCCACCGACACCTTGGCGGAATGTGGATGGCTGTAGCATAACTCTTTATGCTCGCACGACACAACTATCATCGACAACACCATCAATAACGCGTATGTAGCAATCAGTCTCTTCATATCCGTCACTTGGTCTTGTTAGTGTTTCCTCTTCCAATCAGCCATACAAGCGAAATCTCCGCTTTTGTCGGGCCAATCCAATGTCTGCGTTTGGTGGATTGCCAAACGTAATGGCCGTCCTGTGGCAAATATTCCTTATATTCTCCACCCATATAGCCAAGCCCGATAGAAAAATCTATATTCAGCCGCTTTGCCACCGGAAGCGAATATCCGTATGACACGCCAGCCGCATAACTCCAACGGTCGGCAAGATATCCGCGTCCGCCAAGTTCAAAGTCATAGGTCACAATCTGCGCATACGCCCCAATGTGGTGACCGGTCAGAGGCTTCCTCTTGGCAGCCGAACCCAACCACTTCCTCAATTCCACATCACCGCCATAAGTGCGCCAATAATTATGCACGCGGTCGCTTTTCCACCATGCATACATCCAATCCAGTTCTTGCCAAGATATATCTCCAAGCCGCCGTTGGGCACAAGCAATGCATCATAGAGCATATTGGTCTTTACACCTGCATACCACGGCTTTTTTTGCGCCTCCGGCATTACATCCACTCCGGTTGAAATGCGGATTTCCGCAGGCTCTACAAATGCGGCTTCAAGCAACGCCCTACTGTCGGACACCAAATCGTCGACGCGGTACACAGCCACCACTTTCACCCCCGCTTTTCTCAACTCGGGGAAAAGTCGATTGTACATATATCTATATGGCTTTCCACCGTCAAGAGCCTTCAACTGGGCGAACATCCTGTCTTCAGACTCTTTGTCATTTGGCATAGCAAGACGACAAAGCAAATCCAATGTTGCTTCGCGCGACGGCAATTCACTATCAGCCACGGCAAGGGCCAACAAGCCTTTCCAGTCGCGTCCCACAGCAACCACCTCCGGCGAAATTCTTCCGCCTCCGATTTCAGAAATGTAAGAAGCGATGCGGTCGGCACGCCGCTTCGATAAACCTTTATTGTAACCTATGCCTCCCTCCGGCGAAGCCGCACCATAGACCGTTATGCTCACAATCTCTACATCTTTGCGTTTTGCCATTTCCAGCAAATCTGCCAACGATCCATAAAACTGAGAGTTGCCTGCTACTGATTCATTAAACAACGATTTGCTCTGTTGAAAATGTATTCTCAACGAGTCGCTGATCTCTTGACCTACGGCTTTGGTTCCACACAGCAAGATTATCACAACAAATAAAATATGTCGAAATCGTATCTCCAATATCTAAATTACAATCTTCTTTTTACAAATATTTTTCCTTTCCACCAAAAGGTAAAAAGGACTGCAAAGATAGTATTATTGCCGAGAAAAGGGAAACCTTTCCGACCAATAAACCATTCATTTAATGGATTTTAACCAAAACAAGCGTATTAAATTGTAATTTTAGACAGTCTATTAATGCAAAAATAAAAAACAAAACGACCAATATGTTTTCAATATCAATTTGTATCCATTTCACCTAAACTGTTGAGAAACAGCAATAACCACACCGCATGATTTACCCCCCCCCATTCCGACTTTTAGAACAATTTTATCACTTAGCGAGCAAATGGATATTAGAATTATAATATTCCGACTTTCCGGTAACTTCCTCTCCCACAAACGGAGGCAAAGGAAACTGCGTATCCGCCTTCGGAATTTCTATTTCAGCAACAATCACACCATCAAGCGAACCATGAAACACGTCGACTTCCCAACAGAATCCCCCAAACGGAACTACATATCGCGTCTTTTCAATCACCAATCCACGGCATGCCGAGAGCATTGCGTCAGCATCAGCGACAGGCACCTCATATTCAAACTCATTGCGCACGCAACCTCGGTTGCGGGTCTTGACCGTCAGGAAAGCCCTGTCACCCGCAATGCGCACACGCACCACAGCATCAGCGTCGCGCGACAGATAGCCCTGCCGCATATCCACGACCGACGTTGCCGTCCCCTTAAAAGATTGGTCCACCACAAGGAATTTACGTTCTATTTCAAGTGCCATAATTAAGAAATATTACAAATAAGAACAAATTAACGTCAAAAAGGAGAGTTTTTATGTCCAAAACTCTATCCACGGACACGGGAAAGTGCCTACTTTTGCAAAAGTAATAAAAACAGATATATTTCAGAAATGACAAACGGGACAAAATTTTTTCATCTTGTGTGCCTGCTGGCAGTGATGTTGACAATGGCACAGCCCCACTCTCTAACATATGCGCAAGCGCCAGTGAAGCCCACCACAATCAAAGGCGTGGTGGTCGACTCGCTGACACGCGAGCCCATACCGTTTGCCATGGTGTTGCTGCAAGGCTCAAGCGCCGGCACACAGGCAGATGCCGACGGTCGGTTTGACATAATGACAAAGGTGAATTTCCTCTGCGCCAACTTCTCCATGATGGGCTATGCCCCAAAAGATATTTATGTGAGCAAAGGCGAAGTGAACGATCTTACCGTCGAGCTGTCGGCCGACGGCGTGGCTTTAAAGGAATTCGTTGTGCGACCAGGCAAGGAACACTATTCCCGCAAAAACAACCCAGCCGTTCAGTTTATGGAGAAACTGCGCGACATGAAAGAAAAATACGACCCCCGCAACCACGACTACTACAGCTACGACAAATATGAGAAGATGAACTTTGCCCTCAACGACTTTTCGGAGAAGAACAAGGACAAATGGCTTTTCAAAAAATTCAAATTCATTTTTGAATATATGGACACATCGGAAGTGTCTGGCAAACCGATTCTCAACGTGTCGGTTAAGGAGAAACTCTCCACCGCATATTTCCGACGCAGTCCCCACGCCGAAAAAGAGTTCGTGAAAGGCATCAAGCGAGCCGGTGTCGACGAGATTTTCGACGAGGAAAGCGTGCAGCGTTTTCTGGAGGACGTGTTCAAGGAAGTCGACATCTTCGACAACGACATCGCCATTATGCAGAACCGCTTTGTCAGCCCGCTGTCGAAAATAGGCTCAGGCTTCTACAAATACTATCTGTCGGACACCATCCCAGTCGACGGCGTCAAATGTATCGAACTCAGTTTTGCACCGTTCAACAACCGCACGTTCGGATTCTTCGGCCGCATCTACGTGCCGCTCGGTGACAGCACAATGTTTGTAAAGAAAGTTGTGATGAACGTGCCACGCGACATCAACCTCAACTATGTGAACAACCTGCGCATAGAGCAGACCTTCGACAAGGCCCCCGACGGCTGCCGCATAAAGACAAAAGACGACATGACTGTAGAATTCTCAATCATCCCGTCATCGCAAGGACTCTATGCCCGTCGACGCACACTTTATGAGAATTTCAGCTTCGACAAACCGGAGAACGACGGCATCTTCAACGAGGAGGCCAAACTCATCGAAGCCACCGACGCAAGGCAGATGCCCGACGAGTACTGGAAGGAGAACCGAATGACACCTATAAAAGAAAAAGAAAACGCCATAGACAAGCTGCTGACGCAGCTGCGGTCAGTGCCGGCTTTCTATTGGACAGAGAAAACCATATCCGTCCTTGTGTCAGGCTACATCCCTACAGGAGACAAAAACACGAGCAAATTTGATTTCGGGCCAATGAACACCACCATCAGCGGCAACACCGTGGAGGGCGCACGTCTGAAAGTGGGAGGAATGACTACCGCCAACCTAAGCAAGCATTGGTTTATGAAAGGATATACCGCCTATGGATTCCGCGACAAGAAATGGAAATATGATGGAGAAGTGGAATATTCATTCAACGAGAAGAAATACCACGCAAAGGAGTTTCCGATACACTCGCTGCGCCTCCACCATAAATACGACATCAACCAACTTGGCCAGCAATATATGTTCACAAATATGGACAACGTGTTTCTGGCATGGAAACGCCAAACCAACGACAAGGTGACATACCTGCGCACGTCTGAACTGGAATACAAGCGCGAGAGCGAGAACGGGCTTGCCGTAACCGTAGGACTCAAGCACCAGATTCAAGAAGCCACACGCTGGATGCCGTTTGTCGACGGCTACGGGAATTGGAGCGACAAATATCAGCAGTCGTCGGTCAATCTGACACTGCGTTATGCTCCCGGAGAGAAGTTCTACGACGCCCGGTTCACGCGCATACCCATCAACCTCGACATGCCGATTCTGATTCTGTCACACACCTACAGTCCCAAAGGCGTACTGGGCAACAAGTTTACAATAAACAAAACCGAACTGAGCGTGCAGAAACGCTTCTGGTTCTCGGCCTTTGGATACACCGACATAATCCTCAAGGGAGGCAAGGTGTGGAGCAAGGTGTCATATCCCGACCTGCTGCTGCCCAACGCCAACCTGTCATACACAATCCAACCGGAATCGTATGCGCTGATGAATGCGATGGAATTTATGAACGACCAATACCTTTCGTGGGATATCACATATTGGATCAACGGAGCATTGCTCAACCGCGTGCCGCTGATAAAATATCTGAAACTGCGCGAGGTGGTTTCGTTCAAAGGTCTTTATGGCTCTCTGTCGGACAAAAACAATCCCGAAAAGAGTCTCGACATCTACCGCTTCCCTATCAACGCATTGTGCCGTCCGATGGAAAAGACACCTTATATGGAGATGAGCGTAGGTCTTGACAACATTCTCACAATCCTGCGGGTGGACTACGTGTGGCGACTCACGTATCGCGACACCCCTGGTGTTGACAAAAGCGGATGGCGCATCGCGCTGCACTTCACCTTCTAATTTGTTACAGTTTTGTTATTGCAATTTCGTGTCTCTGCACTAATTTTGCAGCATGAAATCAGCAATAAAGATATTATTACTTATTGCCGGCGTTTCGGTTGTCGGACACACAAATGCACAAGACAATAAGAAATCATGGATTCCTACAATCGGGGGGACGCTGCGCACAAAATTCGAGTATCAGACAGATGTCAAGGACTCCCGTTTTCAGGTGCGCGACGCCAGAATAGGCGCCAGCGGGTGGCTGACAGAATTTGTTGACTACAAACTACAAATAAACTTGAGCGACAAAGGCAAAATCCGCACACACGACCTTTTCGCACGGCTACACTTCTTCGACAACCAATTCCAGTTTACCGGCGGTCAGTTCCGAGTGCCTATTTCCGTCGATGCAGCACGTGCTCCACACACACGTTGGTTTGCCAACAGGTCGTTTGTCGGAAAGCAGATAGGCAACGTTTTCGACATCGGCGCCAAAGCCACTTATGCGCCAAAGCAAGTGCCGCTGACAGCCGAATTCGGTATCTATAACGGAAGAAACAGTTCCGCCTCCGACGATGTCTGGCTGCACAACAATTACTTGTATGTGGGGCATCTCAAATTCAAGAAGTCAAACTTCGAGGCGAACGTGAGCGCAATGACCACCAAGCCGCAAGACATAAGAACAAATATGTATGACGCATGTCTCAGCTATAAGTACCAGAATTTCACTGTCGAGGCTGAATACATGTACAAATATTTCTGCGAAAGCGACGCCGAGCCAGTACACGCCCTTAACACCATGGCTATGTATGCCCTGCCCGTCGACAACAAATACATGCAACAGGTTCGATTTCTCGGCCGTTTCGACATGATGACCGACGACAGCAGCGGACATACCGATGAAAACGGAGAGATTGAAATCACCAACGCCGCCCGCAAGCGTGCCACTGTCGGTGTCACATTGGGATACTACAAGAAAGTGAGCGCCGAGCTACGTCTGAATTATGAAAAATACTTCTATGGCGACAATGTGGAGATAGGCGCGTCAGACCACGACAAATTTGTAGCAGAATTAATGATAAACTTTTAGAATATTATGGAAACTCCTGTAAAGATTCTGGTTGTCGACGACGAGATGCCGATATGCGAATTGATGAAAATCAATTTGGAACTGGCGGGGTTCAGCGTCGATATTGCCAACTCTGCAGAGGAGGCACTGCAAAAGCATCTTGCCGACTATGCCCTGATGGTGTTTGACATCATGATGGGTGAAATCAGCGGCCTCGAACTGGTAAGCAAAGTAAGAGCAATGCCCGACGTCGCCAACGTGCCGATTATCGTGTGCACAGCCCTCGGCAACGAGGCTCCGCTAATCGACGGATTCACGCGCGGCGCCGATGACTACATCAAAAAGCCGTTCTCGATGCGCGAGTTTGTGGTACGTGTCAAGAGCCTGTTGCGACGAGTAAAGCCGGAGCAGCCCACCATTGCAATCTACAAGACACTGTCTCTCGACAGCATCTCTAAAACTTGCACAATCGACGGCAGCGAGATTGCTCTCACAAAAAAGGAATTCAACATGCTGTTTCTTTTCCTTTCAAACCCCGACAAAATCTTCTCACGCGACGAGATTCTCGACAAAATCTGGGAGAAGAACGTCTATGTGGTCGACCGCACAATCGATGTCAACATCAACCGACTGCGCAAGAAACTCGGAGAATATGAACAACATATTATAACCAAACAAGGATACGGCTATGGCTTCAAAGAAAAGATTTAGTTACAAGGCAAAACTGTTCAGCGTAGTCAACGTGTTTTTCTGGATATTGGTTTTCGTGTTTGTCTCGATTCAATATTCCAGAGAGCGGGAATACAAAGTAGAACTGCTCGACACACGACTACAAGTGTACAACAACATCCTACTCAACGAATATGCAGAAACCGGACAGCTGACAAACGACGCTGTGAATCGGCTGATACCTAATAAAAACATCCGCGTCACTTTGCTCGACACCAAAGGGAATGTGTTGTTTGAAAGCCACAACAACTCAAAGATTGCCAACCATCGCAACCGTCCGGAAATAAAAAATGCAATCGAACACGGACATGGCTACACGATACGCCGTCTCTCTCAAGTGAAAGACCACGAATTTTTCTATTCCGCCTCTGCGCGGGGAAATGCAATAGTGCGCACCGCCCTTCCCTACAACGTTGAGTTGTCGGCAGTGTTGAGCAGTGATATGGCTTACATTTGGATTGTGCTGGGTGCGACATTGATTGTGAACATCATACTTTATTTCGCAATCAGCCGCATAAGCCTCGGCGTGAAAGCACTGCACGACATTGCAAACCGCGCGCGCAACGGGAAAATAGAAGATTTCAACACCGACGAGCTGTCGGATGACGAACTTGGCGACGCAGCCCGCTCAATATTCGCAATCTACAAGGAACTGCAGGACCGCACTGCCGAACGCGACCGCAGCATGCAGGAAGCACTGTTTGAGGAAAAAGAGAAAATGCGCATCAAGCATCAGCTCACAAGCAACATAAACCACGAATTGAAGACCCCAGTACAGAGCATTCGCGGCTGCTTCGAGACTTTGCTCGACAACGAGCTCCCGAAAGAAACCGAACGGCATTTGATGGAATCAGGCTACCAAAGCGCTATGCGACTGTCGAATCTGCTTGAGGACGTCACTCTGATCACCCGCATCACCGACGCAAAGGCAACTTTGCCGATATGCCCCGTCAACGTCAAGGACGTTATCGATGGGATATGCGAAGAGGTGGCTCAGTATAAACCGGAGAACCGGATGCGCATCCATGTAGATGTTGCCGACAACGTTGCCGTCGAAGGCAACCGTCAGCTCATCGACGCAATCTTCCGCAATTTGATAAACAATGCAATCTCCTATTCAGGCGGTCGCGACATCTATATTTCTGCAATTGAGGAAAATTCCGGCTACTACAAATTCGACTTCTACGACAATGGCTCAGGTGTCGAGGACAAACATCTCGACAAGATATTCGAGCGCTTTTACCGCATCGACACCGGTCGTTCACGCAAGTCGGGCGGAACCGGACTTGGGTTGTCTATTGTGCGCAACGCCGTGATGTTCCATGGTGGAGAAATCACCGCGCGCAATCACAAATACGCCGGTCTTGAATTCTTATTCACATTGAAGAAAACACAAAAATAGAATACAATAAAACAGCATTATTATGAGTCCTTTATTCACTGTAATTGTAATCATTCTCGCAGTGCTTGCAATTATCGATTTGATTGTCGGAGTGTCAAACGACGCAATCAACTTTCTGAACTCGGCGTTAGGTTCCAAAGTGGCTAAACGCTGGATTATCCTAACAGTGGCTGCCGCCGGCATCCTGCTTGGAGTGCTCACGTCAAACGGCATGATGGAAGTGGCACGCAACGGCGTTTTTCACCCCGAGATGTTCACTTTTGAGAACGTTATGATTCTTTTCGTTGCCGTGATGCTGGCAGACGTAGTGCTGCTCAACACGTTCAACGCGCTCGGTCTGCCTACGTCAACAACAGTATCGCTCATCTTCGAGCTTCTCGGAGCATCAATTGCCGTGGCAATGTTCACCATTTGGAACGACCCGTCGCTGTCGTTTGCCGACTTGGGCAACTACATCAACACAGAAAAAGCCATGGTGATGATCTCCGGAATCCTGCTGTCGGTGGTCATTGCATTCACCGTAGGAGCGATTTTGATGTATGTGTCGCGAGTGATTTTCTCATTCAAATATGCCAAATCGCTGCGACGCTATGGCGCAATCTGGTGCGGACTCGCAATCGTTGGAATCGTCTATTTCGCCATTTTCAAGGGAATGAAAAGCTCCGGGCTTATCAGCGACGACTTCAACCACCTCATCAATGACCACATCGTATTGTCGCTCGGTGCAATTTGGATTATCTCATCTGTCATATTGCTGATTTTGCAGCAGATGAAGGTAAACATTTTGAAAATCACCATTCTTGCTGGGACATTTGCTCTTGCCCTCGCCTTTGCCGGCAACGACCTTGTAAACTTCATCGGTGTGCCTATCGCCGGTCTCGACAGCTACGCCATTGCGAGCAACTCTGGCGATCCTTCGATGCTGATGGGCAAGCTCGCAGAACCAGCACACGTAAACATCTGGTTCTTGGTAATAAGCGGCGCTGTGATGGTCATCACGCTCTTCTTCTCGAAAGATGCCATGAAGGTGGCTGAAACACAACTCAACCTATCGTCGCAGAACGACGAGGAGGAGCGCTTCGGATCAACAATGATTTCACGCGCACTCGTAAGCCTTGCAATAAACCTCAACAAAGGCTACAAGGCTGTGATGCCACAAAAAATCCAAAACAAGCTCAACAGCAGATTCGACCCTGACGAGAACGGAGACAAAACAGTGTCGTACGACCTTGTACGCGCCGTTGTCAACCTTTCGGCTGCCGCCAGCCTTATATGTCTTGGCACATCGCTGAAACTGCCGCTGTCAACCACATATGTCATCTTTATGGTATCGATGGGTTCGTCACTCGCCGACAGGGCTTGGGGCCGCGACAGCGCAGTGTATCGCATCACCGGCGTAATGGTCGTGGTGACTGGATGGTTTGTAACCGCCATCGCCGGCATCACTCTTTCTTTCCTCTGCGGACTACTTCTGATGTGGGGCGGATGGATTGCCCTCGCCGCTCTGGCGTTGCTCTGCGGATACATTCTTTGCCGCAATCTTATCTTCGGCAAACATAAAAAAGAAGAGCAGCCTTCTGCTGAACTGATTTCTGAAAAGACTCAGAATGAAGACGTGCTTTACTCCTGCACGCATGAGGTATGCGTAACGATGGAACGCGTGTCGGGCATCTACAACCATATGCTTGTAGCCTTGTTCACAGAGAACAGACACTTGCTGAAGGAAACAATGGTTGAGTCCGAGCAAATCTACCAGCAAGCCAACCAGCGCAAACATCATGTGATGGCAACACTGAAGAAACTGCAGGATCAAAATGTGGAGACAAGCCATTTCTACATCCAGGTGGTCGACTACCTGACCGAGGTGTCGAAGGCGCTCCTCCACTGCACGCGTCCGGCATACGAGCATATCGACAACCACCATAAAGGCTTCACCAAAGAGCAGATTATGGACCTTAAGGAAGTGAATGACGGCGTTGACGCAATATTCAACAAAATCAGCACGATGCTCCGCGACAAAGACTTCTCCGACCTTGACGAGGTGCTGCACATGCGCGATGATCTGTTTACGGTAATCGCCGGAGCCATCAAGAATCAAGTACGCCGGTTGAAGGAGGAAAAGATGAGTACAAAGGCCAGCGTCTTATATCTCAACATCCTCAACGAGACTAAGACCATGGTGCTGCAAGCTCGCAACTTGATTAAATCGCAAGGTTATTTCCTGTCGGCGTTGAAAGAGTCAGACAACAAATACACCGACGTTAATTAGCCCTTACGCTACATAAAGCACAACTCTTTTATTCAAATCTGCAAGTTTCTTTATCTCTTTGAGAAGGAACTTGCAGATTTCTTATTTATCGATGCATGTTGTCTCTAAATGGAATGCCCGCTCAAAATGCCGCGCACCTCCATCAAGGCAAAGCCCAAAAAGTTTGTGCCTTTCCAATTTTCAGGATTGTCAAGGCCCGATTCAGACTCTTGCATTCCAATGCCCCAGATTGTATCGTAGGGACTTGCTTCTACAAGAATCTTTTCGCCTGTGTCAAGAAGGAACTGGCAAAGCTCCGGATTTTGTCTGAATTTATGAAGATTGCCCTTTACAACAATATCCGGTGAAACACGTCTCCAAGTCTCCGCGTCAAAATTCTTCACCTGTCGACCCAAAGCTTTTATCTCTTTCGGGTCGTTGCTGGCAAGCATCTTCTGCCGTATGTCATCATCTCCAAACACACGTGCTTTCTCCGCCATCATATACTGTTCGGTGCTGTTGTATGCCACATCGTCCACCACAAATTCGGCAGGAAACCATTGGCTGAAACAAGCCTTGGTCATCTTTCCCAACTTCGTATGGTGTCCCCAGAAGAACACATATTCAAGTGGCTCACCTGAATTGAAGCGGTCTTTGACAGTCTGTATCGAATGCTCCATAAATTCTAATTTAATATTCTTTAATAGGTCTGAAATTGAGCCTTTTATATTTGTGTATTATAGACGCAAAGATAGTAAAAAAACAAAGACTGCGACAAAAAATGCCGCAGTCTTTGTTTTTTATAGCCGGTTATCTTATTCCGGGAGCATCAGTATCTCAAATCTGTTTTCGGATTTGATCAATTTGTCGACGAAATTCTCAATGTCGCCAACAGTCAACTCCTCTACCGCTTTCTTATATCCTGTATACATATCCTCGCCGTCAACGACATACGACTCAAGAACTCCGAGCCAATATCCGTTTTCGACAATGTTCTCATCATAGCTTTTAAGCATATATTCCTGCATTTTCTTCAACTCAGCCACAGGAATGTCTTTAGACAACTTCTCAAGACTTTTGATTGTCGCAGTCTCACTGGTCTTGTACTTGTCAGGATTCAAGCCAAATGACGTCTGGATTGTTGCATTGTCTTTGTATGTTCTGTCGATGTAGCCAACAGAATATGGGCTGTATGCCGCGCCCTCGTCTTCTCTGACGCTGTTGAGCAATTCGTTTGACATCAACTGACCTGTAATGCTGACAATCAATTTATTCTTCATTGTCAACGGCATATCCATATTCCAAACCATTGCAAGCATGGCAAGTTTGCCTTCGTTGTTGTTCACAAATTGCTTGCGCACATTTCCCGCTACGATTTCTCTGCCATCGTTCACTGCCTTCTCGAAATTCTTGTTGGCTGGCAACGATGCGATGTATTGTTTTACATACTGACGGATCTGATTCTCATCGAAGTTTCCGACAATGAAGAATGTAAAGTCTGCGGCATTGGCAAAACGCTCCTTATAGATTTGAATTGCACGGTCGTAATCAACCTTCTCAAATGCCTCCTTGCTTTGGATAACTGCCTTCGGATGGTGTCCGTACAGGTTTGTAACCAATGAATCCTGGAACACATATTGAGGGCTGTGGGATGCGTTCTCAACCTGCGAAATCATCATTTTCTTGATGTTCTCGAAAGCAGTCTTGTCTTCACGCGGCTGTGTGAAACTGAGATACATCAGCTGCATCATAGTTTCCAAATCCTTTACACTCGAGCGTCCGCTGACCGACTCATCGTATGCGCTGACATCCATCGACACACTTGCTTGTTTGCCTGAAAGAATTTTCTGCAAATCTGTGTAGCTGAACTTTCCAAGACCCGTGCTGCCAATCATATCGCAACTGAACACAGCGTTTGAATAGTCATTTGCATCATAGACCGACGCTCCACCCTTGCTCACTGCATACAAGCGGATTTCGTCTTCCTTGAACGTTGTTTTCTTCAGAACCACCTTCGCTCCATTGGAAAGCGTAAGCTGAGTATAGCCCAGAGCATCATTTTTTGTCTCTTTCTTTATCTTTCCAGCCTTCGGAGTCTTTTCCATTAACGGCTCTGTAACCTGATTGTCGGCATAGGCTTCCACCTCCGCGCTGTCGACCTCGGCAATCACCTGTTTCAATTGTTCCACAGTAGGAACGGCCACGCCCTCCTTGTCCGGACAAAGCGACATCACAACCAAATTCTTACCCGGGACAAACTGCTCTTTTATATATGCGTTGATTTGGTCAACCGGCAGCATCGCAAACTGGTCCTTCATCGTGTTGTATTCATAGTCGACCGCAGTTATCGGATTCGACTCGATGAAATTATTGATATAAATCTGGGTGAAATAGTCATTTTTAGACGTCTTGAAATTGTTGTATTGTTTCTCCAACGCACTGACATACTCATTACGGGCACGCTCATACTCGCCTGCCGTAAAGCCGAATTTCTGCATACGCTTCAATTCTGTCAGCACCGCACGCAAAGCGGCTTCCGAACCTTTGTCGCCTACCACTGCCTGAAACAGCAATGCCCCTTTAGTGTTGGCATACAAGAAATTGCTCATTGCTGCATCACAAGCGCTAAACGGAGCGTCAGGCGACAGCTGTATAGCCGTGAGTCGCTCGTTAAGAACCTGATTGATGATGAAATCTATATATTCCATCAGGATTCCGATATCCGTATTGCGGAATTCTCTAGGCAAGAAATCATACTTCTGCGCCACAAACAACACGTTGGCAGGCATCTCTTTGTCCTTATCGGAAATAACGATAGGCTCCTCGTTGTCGCCAAGCACCTGATACTCAAATTTTGCTGGATTTTCAGGCATTTTTATAGGCGAGAACAACTCCTTGATTTTTGCCTCTACAGCGTCGACATCAACATCGCCGACAACGATAATGCCCTGCAAATCCGGACGATACCATTTCTCGTAATAGTCGCGGAGAACCTGTGGCTTGAAATTGTCGATAATGTCCATGCTGCCAATCACGTCGTGGGTAGCATATTTTGTGCCTGGATAGAGTTCTGCGGCATGGCGATTGAGGATTCTCGAAACCGCACCGTTGCCCATACGCCACTCCTCATGGATGACGCCACGCTCCTTCTCAATCTCCTCGTCGGCAAGCGTCAACGCGTCAGCCCAATCGTGGAGGATGAGCAGACAAGAGTCGACAACCTCCTTCTTTTGAACAGGCACGTTCATTATATCATACACCGTCTCATCAGTGCCGGTGTGTGCGTTCAAGTTCATGCCAAACTTAACGCCCTTCGACTCCAGCCACGTCAGAATCAACTTGTCCGGGAAGTTTTTCGTGCCATTGAAACACATGTGCTCAAGGAAGTGAGCCAAACCGTTTTGGTCCTCGTTTTCCTGCACCGCACCCACCTTCTGGGCGATATGGAAGTCAGCCTGTCCTTTTGGATATTCATTATGGCGTATATAGTACGTCAATCCATTCGGCAATTTTCCGACTCTAACCGCAGGGTCAGACAACTGCTGCGGCATCTGCGCTCTGACATTGGCAGTAAGCAACAGCACCGCCAACACCACGAACATCTTAACAAATAATTTCATAATAATACGTTGATTGTTATTCATTACAATTGACAAATTGGCATTCGACAACCATATATATGGGAATCAAATGCCAACTCATCATTTACTTTTTAATTTAATTATTTCAACAAATCACGGATTTCCGCCAATACAGCGTCAACCGTAAAGCCAAACTTCTCTTCGAGCAATTTGTATGGCGCAGAGTATCCGAAATGATCCAATCCCGAGATTTTGCCCTTCGAGCCAACCACGCGGAGCAGTGTAGACGGGATTCCCGAAGTCTTGCCATAATTAGGCACATCGTCAGGTATCAACGCTTTCCGATAACCATCCTCCTGCGACATAAACAATCCAATCGAAGGCACCGAAACTACTCTCGCATTCACACCTTCTTCCTTCAATTGCTCAGCAGCCTTTACAAGCAGCATGACGTCAGAGCCGTTACCCACAAGCACCACATCAGGCTTTTCGCAGTTGACAACCGCATATCCGCCTTTCAGCATCTGCAAAGCGTCTGCATAACGGTCGCCGCCGGCACTTGGCAAGTCCTCCACATCCTGACGAGTGAGAATCAAACCCGTAGGCGAATCCACATTTTCCATCGCCATCTTCCATGCAACAGTCGTTTCCGCGCTGTCGGCAGGGCGAAGCACAAGCATACTGTTCTTGCCTGAATGATTCTTCAATTCCTCCATCAAACGTATCTGAGCCTCTTGTTCCACAGGCTGGTGTGTCGGTCCATCCTCTCCCACACGGAAAGAATCATGAGTCCACACGTATTTCACCGGCAATTGCATCAGCGCAGTCATTCTGATTGCCGGCTTCATATAGTCAGAGAACACAAAGAATGTGCCGCAAGCGCAGAGCAAGCCACCATGAAGAGCGATGCCGTTCATCACCGTAGCCATTGTCAATTCAGCCACACCCGACTGAAGGAATTTTCCGCCATAATTGTCGGGAGCAATCACGCTGCCCGCTTTTTTGAGAAACGCTTCAGTCTTGTCGCTGTTTGACAAATCGGCTGATGACACAATCATATTCTTTACTTTCTCACCCAAAACAGTCAACACATCTGCCGACGACGCACGCGTAGCAATGTTAGGTTTATGGGCGATTGCCTTATAGTCGATTTCCGGGAGTTTGCCGTCAATCCACGACTGCAGTTCCGCCGCATCCTCCGGGTTCTCCTTAGCCCAAGCGTCAAATTTCGCACGGCGTTCGGCAACGATTGCCTTCAGCTTCTCTTTTCTGGCGGCATAAAGCGCCTTAGTCTCTTCAAAGACAGCCCATGGGTCTTCCGGATTTCCGCCCAGATTCTTGACTGTCATCTCATAGCTTGCGCCTGATTTGCTCAAAGGATTGCCATGCGTGCTGCACTTGAACTCAAAGCTGTTGCCATCGGCATCGACACAACCTTTGCCCATCACCGTGTTGCCAATAATCAGCGTAGGACGCTCGTCCTCCTTCAAAGCCTGATCCAGAGCCTTGCAGATTTCGTCAGAGTCGTTGCCGTCAATCTCAATTACGTTCCAATTCCATGCACGATATTTTGCAGCGGTGTCTTCCGATGTAACATCATCCACCATTGTCGCCAGCTGCACCTTGTTGCTGTCATAGAACATTATCAGGTTGCTCAATCCAAGATATCCAGCCAAGCGTCCTGCTCCTTGCGAAATCTCCTCCTGGACACCGCCGTCAGAGATAAAAGCATAAGTTTTATGCGAAACGACCTCACCGAAACGGGCTGCTATAAAACGCTCGGCGATGGCTGCGCCAACCGCCATTGCATGTCCCTGTCCGAGCGGACCAGAACCGTTCTCGATGCCTCTGCAAACATCCACTTCAGGGTGTCCGGGCGTAACACTGCCCCACTGACGCAGATTCTTCAAATCCTCTATCGAGAATTTACCACACATAGCCAAAACGCCATAAAGCATCGGCGACATGTGTCCGGGATCCAAGAAAAACCGGTCACGGGCAAACCATTTCGCATCATCTGGATCGTAGACGATGTATTTGGAATACAGAGTATTCACATAGTCTGTGCCACTCATCGAGCCTCCTGGGTGTCCAGACTTTGCCTTTTCCACCATTGCGGCCTCCAATATGCGGATATTGTCCGCAACCTTTCTCATTGTTTTTGCATCCATTGCCACTGAATATTTTTGATATGGATATTATTCTATGATTTTTATGCGAATTAATATATTTTTCAACTCTTTGTTTTCGTGCCAATTAAACAAGCTAAAAACTATCACAAGGCTTTGCCCTGCAACATTTTCACACAAAAAGCCCCCAAAAAACATATAGGCGATGCCTTTATCTTGCGTCTTAACACGATGCAAATATAGTTATTCCGCCTCCAATATCCAAATATCCACACCCACAAATTAGGCTTTGGACAGGGAGTGGCATACAACAAAAAAGAGTCCGGTTGCTTGGCATCCTCACATGCGTCCGCAAACCATCTCCGTGCCATGCGGCAACTACCATCCACATCACCTGCTATCTTGTCCACGATAGGTTTGCGCAAGAAGTAAGTTTAACTAAAAGATAGGCAAATAGAAATATTTGTCTATCTTTGTATCAAATCAAGGAGCAAACGATGGCACTGCAATCATATCTGCTATTGTAGTGGTTATCGCCCTCTTTATCACTTGCTCCGCGATTAAGCAAAACAATTCGTAATTTTTAAATAACAGCAGATATGGATAAAAACATTATTACAAACGGATATATAGATATTTTCCCCGAAAATATTGTATTTTTGTAGAGCCAAGTGAGGATTAAACAAGAAGCCTATTTATGAAATATTTTGCCGATTATATGAAAGAGCGTATCTACGCAATAGACGAAAACACTGGTGACGGAGTAATGGTCGATGGAGACGGAAAATTCTCTATCCATAAAGACAAAAAACAAATTCCATGGCTATCAGAGGAAAATGGTACTGGTTTTATCGTTGAAGAAATGACAAAAAAGGAATTTGAATCTTTTGGCATAACATGGAACTGGGCGGCTGCACCATTACCAGATGAGGAACAAAAACACTCTTGGCGCAATTACAAGCAGGTTATTTATTGAAGTGCGAATAATATTCTTCAGACCTCTTTCTCAACACAATACCTTTTGCAGACTGTTGTTCTTCTTTAGACATCACTCGCCATTCTTCATAGTATTTATGCCCTAAGCCACCTTCAATACCTGTTTCTCGATGAATCTTATTCCATAGTTTTTCTCCCAATATAGCTTTTGCGTTTTCTGGGAGCTCTTTGGCGTAAATCATTTTTGCAGTATTAACTTGAATTTCTGCAACAAGGCCATTGCTTGTTTGAAGATTGACTATATTTCCACTATAACCGAGATAGTTTTGTGGCCTCTGTTTCTTCACTGCGATTCCTTTAAATGCCTTGACTGGTTCTGACATTCTTAATTGCTCGATAACAATATCAATGTTTTGTCTGTCCGCAATAATAGTTGTCCGTACAAGGTCTTTTAGCTTATCGGGCATATATGCATCTCCTTTCTCCTTCCTCTCCAATAGAACTTTTCGCTTAATAGATGCCTCGCTTTTGTAATTTATCGGCGTACAGATTGCATTATGTCCAGCGGCAATGCTCTCTGCTAATCCTTGCACTTCGCCACCACTTGACCGAGCCTTAATTACGACATCCTTGATTGCCTTTTCGAGAGATTTTTCCGCATCCGTCTTTTCTCGCTTGATTTTTGTATACTTCGGGTTGTCCTTCACCCAATACGGCAATGACTGCGCTTCGGAAACTCTCTTCTTGTTCTTCATCCACCAATCTTGAAAATACTTGTTTGGCTCCCGAATCACGCTCTTACTTTCGGGTATAGGCTCATCGTTAAGGATGGCCTCCTGTATTTTATCAAACTCTTTTTCATCTGCAAGTATCGGCACGACATAGCAACGGCATTGCGGATGCCAGCCCTTGAATACAAAGTCCTTCGGGTATGCAAAACAACAAAAGAAAAGCAATTAAAAAATTGCAAAATAGAACCGACAAATCAGAAACTTCGTATCTTTGCAAACAAGAGGGCTTGAATAGGGAATCAGCGCGGATTGTAGTTCCGCGAAAACAATACATTGATGCTGGACTTATTTCATTCGAGCAAATGGGCGACACCCCAATAACATTGAAAGCGTTGTTGTTTAATCGATTCTGTCATCATGCTGATTTGTCATTAATTGATGGAGCTGAGGCATTCAAGACATTTTATGCGCATGAATACGCAAAATCTACAATCAATTTGTATAAATAATTATTTATATGGATACCCTCCGACATATGGAAATGGCAATGGATTCTGTGCCACAACGTCTAAATCGATATACCACGTCCCATTTGATTTTTCAACCTTTGTAATCTTGAACGTTGTCCCTCGTTGTAGTAGCATTTCACTCTCTGATCCAAAAGTTTGCTGTTTGATAATTCCATCCCAATTACGCCCCGGCCATTGCCAAAACCTGAGAATGGCTCACAATACATCATTTTTGTTCCTCTTGGCGCGTAAATATTAAATATTACATCACCACTAAACCCCGTACCTTTAGCAACTTCCATCGACCAAAATGCACCTTCTGTACCTGTTGCTCCAATCAATGCTTTTATTTCTGCATCTGTAGCGGTGCTGAAATTAGCTAAGCCGAATTTTTTCAACGCTACCAGCTTATCTCCTCTTTGCAACCACATATCAAAGTTATATGACGATTTATTGATAATGTTGATAATGCCTTCGATGAGTGGAATCCGTTGCAGACCTAATTGCGCACTTGTCTGGCTCCCGTAATATGCCAGCCCTCGTAAAGGTTCATTGATATTGTGATACGAAACGGTATACCCATATATCGCATCTTGTTCTTCTTGAATTACCATCGCTTCATGACTCAAGGTTCGAAATATTCCGTCCTTTTAACAACACCTTTTTTTACATTGACACACATTTTTTGCCAAACAGCATGGCAACACAATCGGCGCACAACGAAAAGGTGCCGGCAAATTCTATTTGCCGGCACCTTGATTCAAAATATCGTTATGTCTTAAGCCTTTTTCACACGGCTTCCAACCATTGCATAGAACAACAAATAGGCAACGGCTGCAATGAGCACCCAATAGCTTGACAAATATCCAGCCACGTCGGCAACACCGCCTTGAATCAGCGGAAGTATGCCACCGCCGCACACCATCACCATAAACAATCCTGAAGCAACTGCAGTGTATTTGCCAAGGCCTTCAACTGCGAGGTTGAAAATGCCGCCCCACATAACTGACGTGCAAAGACCGCAAAGCACGAAGAACAGCACGCATGTAGGCGCCTCGATCATTGTAAACGACATGTTCTGGAATCCAGGAATGCTGATTGTCGAATCAGGCATACACAATCCGCAGAGCAAGAAAGCGATTGCCACAGTGGCAACTGTTGAGAGTTGCGCACGGCTTGAGAATTTAGAGCCAAACGATCCGCCCACAAGACGTCCAACAAGCATCAACAACCAATACATACCCACCAGCGAACCGGCAGCAGAAGGGTTCATTCCTTTACCCGGTTTTTTGACGTCGTTATAAATTTCATAAGCCGATTCATATTGTTTCTCACCGATTACTTTGTTTTCATATCCAATCATAGCCTTTGCTTCCTCTTCCGAGAATTTCGACTTGTCCTGCTGATAAGCTACAAGCGCATCCGCATTTGCCTTGTCGGCAGCTTGAAGCTCAGCCAAATAGACAGGGTCATTCTGCTGCTTGTTGTATTCGTCAACAGTAGCGGCAGCCTCTTCCTTGGTCTGTGTGGTCATATAAAGATTTGCCATGTTTGGAATGCCAACCTCGATACCTACATACAAGAAGATTGCAACGATACCGAGAGCGAAATGACGATATTTCAACGCGCCGCCAATAGTAGCCTTCTCCTCATGCTTAATCTCGCCTTGTTTTGCCTCTTCAAGAATAGGTTCCGGCAATTTAGAGAAGAAAAGCACGATCAAAGCGAATGCAAAAATGCCCATAGCAATAAACAATGCCGGACGGGCAGCACTCAGAGTGAGCCCCTTCAGAGTGTCGCCCATAAGATAGCCTACAAGCACCGGGCAGATTGTAGCAGCCAAAGAGTTGGCAGAGCCACCGAATTGCAGCAACTGGTTGCCCTTATTGCCACCACCACCAAGCGTGTTGAGCATCGGGTTTACAACAGTGTTGAGCATACACATAGAGAAACCAGCCACAAACGCGCCAGTCAAATAAACCGCAAACACACCTGAATCAAGCGTGCTCGACAAGAACATTAGCGCAACGCCCACCAAACCGACAAGGACGGCGGCAATGGCTGAGAATTTATAACCTTTCTTTTGAAGGATAAGTCCAGCCGGAATACCCATGAACGCATAAGCGATAAAGTTGGCGGCATTACCCAACTGCGATTCGAAGTTAGTCAGGTCAAACTGCTCTTTAAGGATTATTCCAAACGGATTTTGGAATCCAGTCACGAATGAAATCATCGCGAACAAGAAGAACATCACCACGATAGGCAATGTGTAATTTTTCTTTTCTTGAGTCATAATTTTTAGATTTTAAAGTAGTTATTGTTTAATTTCACAATCAGTATTGACGAGGTCCGAAAATATGGCTTCCTACGCGAATCATGGTAGAACCTTCCTCAACGGCTATCCGATAATCATCGCTCATTCCCATGCTCACGATATCGAACGCGGGATTTTTCGCCATTATGCCAGACTTCATTTCTCTGAACACCCCGACAATTCGCTGAAACTCCTTTCGTATCTCTGTCTCATTGTCGGTATTCGTAGCCATTCCCATAACACCTCTGACCCTCACATTCCGGCAATTATCAAGCATTCCCGTTTTCTCCAGGCATACCAAATCGCTCAGGTCAAAGCCATATTTTGTTTCCTCCTGAGCTACGTGAAGCTCAAGCAACACGTCCACAATCTTGCCAATTTTTTCCGCCTCGGCATTGATCGCCGTCAGCAGTTTGCCACTGTCAACGCTATGTATCAGAGTCACAATCGGGACCACAGTCTTGACTTTGTTGGTCTGCAGATGCCCGATGAAATGCCATTGCACATCAGACGGCATCGTCGCCGCTTTCTGCACAAGCTCCTGAGCCCTGCTCTCTCCAAAGACCCTCTGTCCGGCATCATAAGCCGCCATCAGGGCCTCCGTAGGGTGGAATTTAGAAACTGCCACCAAAGTCACACTCTGTGGCAGTTCCTTTTTCATTTGTTTTATATTTTCTGCGACATCAATCATAATTATTTATTATGCCTGTACGCCCTCGTTTCCGCCTAAATCCTCTTTATAGACATCCATTATCATTGTCTCATTGATAGAGGCCACCTCAAAGTCGGACATCGTACCCTTCATTCCTTCCATAAAGTTGTCGTAGGCTTTCTTGAAATCCGCAGCCTGTACCATCATGAAATTGGCAGTTTTCTTCTCCACTGCAGTTTTCTCATCAATGGTCACGAAGTTCACCTTAACCTTATACCACTTATCGCCCTCCTCGTCCCAGAAGATTTCCGCGATATTGGTGCGCTTTACAGCCGTCACCTTCAGCTCACCGCCTGTCACAAACGGAGTCATCTCTTCTATAATTCGAGCCTCAGCCTCAGTAAACGACAAGGCATCAACCAAATATGGTTCAGTTACCGCTTTTTGTTGACCATTTTCTGTCAACTTCTCATATTTCACTTTGCATTCAAACCAAGTTGCCATTGTTTTCTTTCTTTATTTTTTCGTTACAAAAGTAATAATTTCTCCGAGAAACAGGATAACGTATACTCCCATTTTTTATCAACTATTTCTCGCCTTATAATACAGAGTGGAACAATTCGACTCCGCAAACAAAGCCGATGCCACGTCGGCCATTCGCCCAAGGGTCGTAGTCCTGTATCTATCCACCTCCTCATTTATCATCTCCGCATTGCCAAGCATCTCGAAATATGCCAGATTTGAAGCCAGCTCATCGTTGTTAAGATTACTGAACAGCGCATTAGACTCATATTTGTTGACCACTTTGTCCAACTCATACTGACTCACATCGCCATCAGCCACCTTGCGAAGTTCATCGGCAATCGCTGCCTCAACCCTGTCGAAAGAAACGCCAGGGAGCAGCTGCGCCTTGACAATCAGCATTCCAGGATCCTCATCGCCAGTTATCGACGCGTCTATCGACGCGACCAGATTGCCTTTCGCATAGACGTTGCGGAACAGTCTCGACGACCTGCCGTTTGACAGCACGTCGCTCAACAAATCGCAGACAGGATAGTCATTGTCAAGGCGTCCACACATCCGGTATGCCTTCACTATCATATTATGCGGAACGTCGCGTTCAACCTCCTTCACCCTCGCCGACAATTGAGTCGGCTCGCAAGGGAGTGTACGCTCCGGCATTTCCGCACACGGGATGCCCGCGAACCATTTTTCAGCCAACGCAAACACATCTTCAGAGTCCAGATTGCCCACTACCGACAATATGGCATTTCCCGGATTGTAATAGCGTCGATAGAAAGCCTTTATCGCCTCGACCGGCACATTTTCAATGTCAGACAATGCTTTTCCTATCACCGGCCATTTATATGGATGCACCTTATAGACCATTTCGCGGAGAATGTGTCCGACGTCGCCATACGGAGCATTCAGACAGCGCTGCTTGAATTCCTCCTGCACGACGCTGCGCTGCACTTCCACCGACTTGTCAGACAGCAACAGATTCTGCATCCGGTCGGCTTCCACCCAAAACGCCGTTTCCACGTTTTCAAAAGGAAGGATGTCATAATAGTTGGTGATGTCGCTGTTTGTCCATGCATTGTTGTCACCGCCGGCCTCCACCATCACAGAATCGAATTTAGGGACAGCCGCAGTGCCTCCAAACATCAGATGTTCGCACAAATGCGCAAGCCCAGTATATTCTGGCGACTCGTTTTTAGCCCCGACACGATACAGCAAATTGACCGCAGCCATTCCTGTCGCACAGTTTCTGCTGTGCACAACCTGCAGCCCATTGCCCAACCGATAGCGCGACGTCTTTATCATTCAATCACCGAAGCTTTCAGGATTCTGACATCTTCCTTAGGTCTGTCGTTGCGCGCTGTCTCGACGCATTGAATCTTGTCGACCACATCCATTCCAGAAACAACCTCGCCAAAGACACTGTACCCGCCATCCAAGAACGGAGTGCCGCCGACAGTTGTATATACCGATTTCTGTTCCGGAGTAAACTTGAACAGTTTTCCTTTCAACGAGGCCTCCGTTTCTTGAATCAGACTGTCTTGAAGCTCCTGCAGCCCCGCTGCGTTACGAGCTCTGCGCAAATCCATTATTTCCGTGCGATGCTCCTTTGCCAACGCTTGAAACACCGATTGCTTTTGCTGGTTCTGCAACGACTTTTCCATCGCCACAAGCTCCGATTCATTATACACCTTTCCCGTGACAATGTAGAACTGCGAGCCAGACGATTTCTTTTCCGGATTGACAGCATCGCCCGTGCGGGCAGCCGCAACAGCGCCACGCTTGTGGAACAATTCAGGGAGAACAAACTCACCGGGAATCTCTTCGCCATAATCATTCGCGCCAAGAACCGCATCCGGTGTCGCCGTCTTCGACGTCGGATCACCGGTCTGAACCATAAAATCCTTTATCACCCTATGGAACAGCACACCATCGTATGCGCCGGCCTCTACATTTTTCACAAAATTATCACGATGTCCGGGAGTCAATTCCGATAAAAGAATCACGACATCGCCCTCGGACGTTTTCAACAGCACTTTCATTGCCTTATTTTCTTTTTTTGAAGATTCGACAGCACCTCCCGACAACGGCATCCATAAAAGAGCCATCGCCAACACCGCCATTAAAACACCTGATTTCAAATCAGAAACCTTTAGGGTACACTCTTTTATATATACGTCGGAAGTTATTGTCGGAAGCACTCAACTCTTCCGCTTTCTCAACATAATCCTCACCCCAAATGCTTGCCAACAAACTCGGCATATACTTTCTGTCACGATCCTTTTCTATAGAAGCGTCAAGCAATTTGGATATGCTGTCAGAATATTTCTCCTTGTCAATCGCAGCCAGATAACGAGCCGTGCTTACAATAAACTGACCGTTGCGGTCAACTTTTATTATATTATCGACCAATTCCGGCATATCACCGTCACAACTACCAATGTTGTTGGCTATATATTCATATGTAGCCAGCCCATCCTCGTCTTTTTTCAACTTTTTCAAAACGTCTTCGTTCATCAGTTTTTCTTTATTATTTTTACAAAGGCACCTCAAACCACACCAACGACACTGCAAAATCCAACATCATTGACGGTCTGTGGGATTCCCACACAAAGGTAATGCGTTTTTATGAAATAATAGCCCTTCCAATTCATTTTTTACAACACATCACCGTCGACGACATCGTTGTTTTACTCTAATTTCTTCTGTTTTAGAAATAAAATCGCTATCTTTGCGCCAAAATAGATGTCACGTTTTTTTATATGTCTAATAAGAATGTAAGCCCGACCATCTTGTTTGAGACAAGTTGGGAGGTTTGTAATAAAGTTGGAGGAATATATACAGTATTATCATCAAAAGCAAAAGTTTTGAATGAGCGGTTAGGCGACAAAATGATTTTTGTCGGTCCTGACGTTTGGACTTCTCAAAACCCCTCTCCTTTTTTTAAAGAATCAAAAGCACTACTTAAGAATTGGCGGCAGTCCGCCAATCTTCCTTATGGCATATCTGTCAGAGTGGGAAGATGGATGGTTCCGGGAAATCCGGTTGCAATCCTTGTCAATTTCGACGGCGTCTACCCCAAATTGGATGATTTCTACGCATTGATGTGGGAGAAATTCAAAGTCGACTCGCTGCACTCCTACGGCGACTACGGCGAAGGCTGCGCGTTTGCCATCGCCTCTGCCATAGTAATTGACAGCCTGTCAAAATTCTTGGCGAAAAAAAACGACCGTGTTGTCGCTCAGTTCAACGAGTGGACCACCGGCATGGGACTGCTCTATCTGAAAGCCAACTCGCCACAGATTGCGACCGTCTTCACAACGCATGCCACAAGCATCGGAAGAAGCATCTGCGGCAACGGAAAGCCCCTTTACGACTACTTCAACGGCTACAACGGCGACCAGATGGCATCCGAGCTCAATATGCAGTCGAAACATTCACTGGAAAAAACAGCCGCTCACAATGCCGACTGTTTCACCACCGTAAGCGATATAACCGCCCGGGAATGCGAGCAGCTGCTTGAAATCAAGCCACTTGTCACACCGAATGGATTCGAGCTCTCAATTGTGCCGGAACGTCAGAAATACACCGCGCAGAGAAAGAAAGCCCGCGCCAAATTGCTGCAAGTGGCAGAAGCCTTGACCGGAAAGCATTATGACGACGACACATTCCTATATGCCACCGCCGGACGCAATGAATTCCGCAACAAAGGTCTCGACATGTTTATCGATGCGACAAACGCTCTCCGCAACGGCCACGACATGAATCGGCAGACAATCGCCTTCATACTGGTCCCCGCATGGGAAAACGGCGCGCGCGAAGATTTAAAAAGCCGTTTGGAAAAAGGCGAGACTCAAGGCGCTTTGGAAGACTGCATCATAACACACCGCCTTCATGACTATTCCTCAGATGCAATATACAACAAATTGGAATATCTGGGAATGCACAATTCGGCGGACAGCAAAGTAGACACAATCTACGTGCCCTGCTACCTCAATGGTTCTGACGGGATTTTCAATATGCAATATTACGATTTGCTAATTGGCTTTGATGCCGCCGTTTTTGCATCCTACTACGAGCCCTGGGGATACACTCCCCACGAAAGCATGGCGTTCGGAATACCCACAATCACTACCGACCTTGCAGGCTTCGGGCAATGGATTCTGTCCACATTCGGAGGAGGCTTCAGCAAGTGCGGCGTCGAGGTTACCCACCGGTCAGACTCGAACTACGAAATGGCAGTCAACGACATTGCCGAGAAACTCAAATATCTGCTGACCGCCGATGTCTCTTTGACAAAGAAAATCAGAAAAGCAGCCATCAGCTCCTCAAAGGGTACAGCTTGGGCTGACTTTATAAGATATTATGACACAGCCTATACAATGGCTTTAGAAAACAATAAACACAATTTGGCATAATGCCTCTAATTTTAATATTTTAACTATGAAATTGAAAGTAAGCAACACAAATGCCCCTGTATGGCGCGACATCACAATCCATGCAGAATTACCAGCCAAGCTCAAGAGCCTTGACGAATTGGCACACAACGTATGGTGGTCGTGGAACAGCGAGGCGCGAAATCTCTTTCAAGACATTGACCCTAACCTATGGTTGCAGACGGATGAGAACCCCGTCTTGTTATTGCAAAAACTAAGTCTGGAGCGTTGTCAGGAATTGGCTAAAGACGAAGCCTTCCTCGCACGTCTCAATGAAGTGCACAAGGCATTCAAAGACTACATGAAGAAGCCATACCGCAAGGATGTGCCTTCAATCTCCTATTTCAGTATGGAGTATGGTCTTTGCAGCGCTTTGAAAATCTACTCTGGAGGTCTTGGTGTCCTCGCCGGCGACTACATCAAGGAAGCTTCCGACTCTTGTGTAAACTTGACTGCTGTCGGATTCATGTATCGCTATGGATACTTCGACCAGTCTCTTTCAATGGACGGACAGCAGATTGCTGAATATCCAGCGCAGAACTTCAACCAAATTCCTGTGGAGCAAGTGCTCAACAGCGACGGAACTCCGATGGTTCTTGCCGTTCCTTACCCAGGCCGCAACATCTACTGCAACATTTGGAGAGTGAATGTGGGTAGAGTGAAACTCTACTTGTTGGACACAGACAACAACCAGAACTCAGAGTTCGACCGTCCAATCACACACAAACTTTATGGTGGCGATTGGGAAAACCGCATCAAACAGGAATACCTGCTCGGTATCGGCGGCGTCATGATGCTCCGTGCTTTGGGCATCAACACAGAGTTGTATCACTGCAACGAGGGACACGCAGCCCTGCTCAACCTCCAGCGTCTTGTTGAATACGTACAGAACGACCATTTGAGCTTCGATGTAGCACTTGAATTGGTTAAAGCCACAGGTCTCTACACCGTACACACTCCAGTGCCTGCCGGACACGACTATTTCGAAGAGAGCCTCTTCGGAAAATACCTCGGTGAATATCCTGCGAAACTTGGCATTTCGTGGTCAGACCTTATGAATATGGGCCGTGAGAACCCTGACACAAACGAACGGTTCTCAATGAGTGTATTCGCACTCAACACTTGCCAGGAATCCAACGGTGTAAGCTGGCTGCACGGCGAAGTGTCAAAACGCATGTTCCAAGGTGTATGGAAAGGATACGCTCCTGAAGAGTCACACGTTTCATATGTGACAAACGGTGTGCACATGCCAACATGGGCTGCTTTTGAATGGAAAGATTTCTACAAGAAGACTTTTGGCGAGCACTATTGGGAAACTCAGTCGGACGAAATGACTTGGGCTCCTATCCTGAAAGCCAAAGAAGAAGATATCTGGAACATACGCATTGCGTTGAAAAACAAGTTTATCGACTACGTTAAGCGCGAGTTCAAAGAGACATGGCTTAAGAACCAGGAAGACCCTTCACGCATCGTCTCCATCATGGACAAAATCAATCCAAACGCATTGATTATCGGTTTCGCACGTCGCTTTGCGACTTACAAACGTGCGCACCTGTTGTTTACCGACCTTGACCGTTTGGCTAAAATCGTTAACAACGAGAAGTTCCCTGTGCAATTCGTATTCGCCGGCAAGGCTCACCCAGCCGACGGTGCAGGACAAGGACTCATCAAACGAATCGTAGAGATTTCAAGAATGCCGCAATTCCTTGGCAAGATTATTTTCTTGGAGAACTACAACATGACATTGGCAAAACGTCTGATTTCAGGTGTCGACATCTGGCTGAACACTCCGACTCGTCCATTGGAAGCCTCTGGTACTTCTGGCGAGAAAGCGGAGATGAACGGCGTGCTCAACTTCTCCGTACTTGATGGATGGTGGTATGAAGGCTACCGCAAAGATGCTGGTTGGGCGTTGACTGACAAGCGCACATTCACCGACCAAGGTCAGCAGGACAAGCTCGATGCCGCAACCATCTACTCAATGCTTGAGAACGAGATTATTCCTCTTTATTTTGCAAAGAACTCAAAGGGATATTCTCCAGAATGGATTCAATACATCAAGAACTCCATTGCCCACATCGCTCCTAACTTCACCATGAAGCGTATGATTGACGACTACATCGAACGCTTCTATCTGAAAGAAGGAAAATACGGCAAGGATCTCAAGAAAAACAATTTTGCAAAAGCCAAAGCATTGGTTGAATGGAAAGACAATGTGGTTTCCCGTTGGGACGGCATCAAGGTGCTTGAAGCCACTCCGCTCGATCCTTCAGCGAACTCTTTCGGCGACAAGATCAAAGTTGACGCAAAGATTGACACCAACGGTCTTGCAGACAGCATTGGTGTTGAAATGGTGGTTTATTCCGTTGAAGAAGGTCAGCAGAAATTCCTCAACCGCTACGATTTCAAAGAGGTTAAGCGCGAAGGCGACATTGTTTCTTACGAACTTAAGCACGAAATTGCAGTTCCAGGCGTGTTCCACTATGGATTCCGCATCTATCCTAAGAATGCAGAGCTCGCACACCGTCAGAGCTTCGCTTACTTGAAATGGTTCTAAGCCACACGAACTGTTTGGCAATAAAAAATCGGTTGGAGACGCGTCTCCAACCGATTTTTTATTCTCTTATATTCTACTAAAACTTGAATCCTACAGAAACAGCCACTTCATTGTTGGCATCCTTCAGTGTTGACGACGGAGCCTCAGCATTGAAAAATCCATAATAATCACTTTGACGGCTCGTTCTCACATATGCCAAATCAGCATAGAATGCTTTATACCGGTATCCAGCACCTGCCGTATAGCGTTGAGTTTTATTGTCCAGGGTATACGACATCGAAGTTCCCGCAGTAGGATCCTGTGCAAGATTCTCTTCAACCGGTGATGTCTTATACGAATATCCGGCACGCACGCTGAAACTTGGTGTCACCTTAAACTCTCCACCGATGCGGATTTCATTGCTTGCCTTAAAGGTTGTCCTTACATTGTCGGCCACGACGCGATCCTCCCGCCCATTATAAAACGTGCGCATACCATCATACATAACCCTTTCATAGTCAAGACTGATGATGCCACGTCCGCCAATCACTCCGGCAACGCTTCCCATCACCTTCCATGGAGTCCTTGCGTCAAATTCCGTCTTGCCGTCATATCCGGCATTCGTTTCTGCCGTACCTTTTATGTTTGATACTCCGCTACCGGCAACATTCGCATCAAATGCATACGACGTGCTTGCATAATAAGAAGAATTGACATTGTAGAATGTAGGCGTATGGAAAGCCACACCCAGCCTGAGTTCATTTATAGGCTTGACAATCAAGCCCATTTTAAAGTTCACGCCTGTGCCCGTCATATTCAGATAGTTTTCCATACCCCATGCGGCATTTCCTTCCGCAAGGTAAGTATTGTCGCCATAAATATAAGGCACACGAGCTTTTTCCAAGCTCTCTCCATAATATGAATACATGCTGTATTCCAAATCCGAGATACCCACAGAAGCACCCCAATACACCATGTCCATCACATTTCCGCCAAAACTTACGTTATACTCGTTCATATGTCCAGACTCCTGAACTTCCATCTCCGCATATCCCGTGGTGCCATTCTTATACAATCCGCTATAAGAATCGTTGCTTGCCGACATCGGATTGATTAAATATGAATTGTATGCCAAAATGCTTATCCACGGAGCGTTGGAGTCCATATACGGATCATATCCGCCTTTAACGGCGCCAAGGTCCGATGTGGTCCAACCTTTTGAATTTTCCGCCACATAATTTGTCATTGAATTACGCATTCCGTGAATCTCGCCATTGTAATGACGTTTGAAATCCAAGGCTTTGGTATACGACACACCCCAAGAGAATGTCGGCGTTGTTTCGTTTCCCGTCTTAAATGTCCCGACATAGGCAATGTTGTCAAAATTAAAATTAGAGTTCGATGTTTTAAACCCATTCATAGTGACATTTTTCTTGACACCGCCCATTGTCATTCCCACCTCGGAACTGCGGTAGACACCGATGCCGCCAGGATTCTGATTGAGCGTTGACAAGTCAGCGCCTAACGCACCAAACGCGCCTGCCATAGACATAAACCTGGCACTACCCCTCAAGTCTGTCTGCGATATTGTATATAAATCCAATGCACCCTGAGCTCCTGCCGATGCAGCGTAGAGGGCACACAACAAAGGGAATAAATTTCTTAATTTAGCCATTTTCTTTAGATTTTGTTTTCAAACATTGTTATCGTCTGCCACCACGACCGCCACCGCTGAAAGAGCCTCTGCCCCCACTTGACGAACCGCCTCTAAAACCGCCGAAAGAACTGCCACGGCTTGGCGAAGATGTCGACGGCTGCCTGTATGAAGGCGTACGGTCTGTGGAACGGCTCGGAGATGAATACGACGGAGTGGTACGCTCTGTGCTCACCGACGGACGGCGTCCCGGATTAGTGCTTGGCGACGTATATGTTGTCGAGCCACCTCGATATCCACTGTAGGTTGTCGACGGGCGGGCGGTGTCCGAAGGTCTTGTCGACGGAGTGTAATAAGAAGACGACGGACGGCGGCCTGTTGATCTGTAACTGTCGGACCCGCTATAATTTCCGTGTCTGCTCAATTCCGGTCTGCGTCCGCTCGGGCTGTGAGATGCACTGAACGGTCTGCGTCCGCCATCAGAATAGTAATGATGTCCGCCCGGATAATATGGATAGTATGGATAATAGTGCGGATAACTCCATCCATATCCCCAACCGTAATATGGATACGACGGTCCCCAGAATGGATCATACCATCCGTAATACGGGCGATAACATCCCCATCCAAATGACCAATCCCACGAATTGTAGTACCATGACGACCTGTAGCACGGACTGTACCACGGATCATAGAATCCGCCAATCGACCATGTAACCGATGGTGTCCCTACATATATATTCACATTGTCAGCATAGTAGAGTTCCTTCAATCTGCTGTCGTCAGACGAAACCACGATTGTAGGATTGTCGAAACGCTCCATACGCTCTGTGTATTGGAAAACATCAGGATTTGCCACCACTGTGTCGGCAGAAATTGTGTCGGCAGAAACTTTGTATGCGCCACGGCGGTTGTATTCATCGACATCGCGAGGATTGCTTGTATACACCTGGTATGTCGGTTCTTCAAAATCCGCAGTTTCCTCAGTTTTCTGCTTTTTGACTTCACGCTTCTCCGTCTTCTTTACTTTAGATGGATTGTAGTAAATATCATCGTCATAATAGCTCTGTCCTGACACCAACAGCGGAGTCAAGACACTTGCCAAAATTAAAAGATAATTCCGTTTCATAGTCTTTCACTTTTATTCTAATGACAAATAAACTTTCATTTAGTTTAATCAGAATTGACGCATTTATATATTTTTACAACTTATTAAGTCAGTGGATATAAAAAGCTTCCGTAAGCATTTTGAATTCTCTGCTTCGCTCCGGTCCTTCCTGAAGCACGATTTCCGACTCCTCCAATGCCGCCGGCAAATTTGAGAACTCCCACAAGTAACGCCTTATGGGTTTCTTCAGAGTTGTTCTCACTGCAGTGCGGCGCCGAAGCCACAAATTTGCCTCTCCTGCCCAGAACTCTATTGTCTGCCTTACCTCTGCCGGAGCAATCAAGCCAACAAGTCCGTCGTCAGACAGCAACGATTTGCATCTGCCAAAGAACTCAGAGAAAGGCAACGTGTCAGTATGTCTCGCCATAGCTCTGCGTGCATCGGGCGCTCTTTCACCCGAATCGAAGAATGGTGGATTGGACACTATATAATCATACTTTGAGCCACTTTCAAAACGCAGGAAGTCGCATTCGAATATTTTTATCCGTCCGCCCCATGCGCTGTTTTCAGCATTCTGCAAAGCCTCCTCCGCTGCGACGGCGTCTATCTCCACAGCATCCACCATAGCGTCGGCATTGCGCTGAGCCGCCATAAGAGCCAAAATTCCTGTTCCTGCTCCGACATCCAATATTCGGTTTCTTGCCACAAAATCAGCCCATGCCCCAAGCAGGACAGAGTCTGTCCCGACTTTCATTCCACTCTTTGCATGCCGCACAGAGAATTGCTTAAATTGAAACACATCCAACGTCTTCATTGCGTAAAGATACAAAAAAAGCGCTGAATTCAATGAATCCAACGCTTTTTTGTCTTTTTCTTGTCGATTACCAGATTACCACACGGTCTGCCGGCGCTATATACATCGGATCGCCTTCCTTTATGCCGAATGCCTCATAGAAAGCATCGATATTCTTCAAGGTTGCATTCACTCTCCAACGACCAAGCGAATGAGGGTCGGTAGTCGTGCGACGACGGATTTCCTCTGGACGGATATTGTCTGCCCACACATTGGCATACGACAAGAAGAAACGCTGTGCTGGCGTGAAACCGTCAACAACTTTGTTTTCCTTCGCTTCTTTTGTCTTAAGGTATGCAGTGTAGGCAACTCGCAAACCGCCCTGGTCGGCGATATTCTCGCCAAGAGTCAACTTGCCGTTGGCATGGAGAGAATCGATGACCACAATCTTGTCAAATTGAGCCTTCAATTTGTTTGCAAGAGAGTCAAACATTTCTGCATCGTCCTTAGTCCACCAGTCTTCCATATTTCCATCTTTGTCAAACTGACGTCCGTTGTCGTCAAATCCATGAGTCATCTCATGTCCGATTACAACGCCGATTGCACCATAATTGTCGCAGTCGAGAGCGTCAGGAGAGAAGAACGGAGCTTGAAGGATACCTGCAGGGAAGCAGATTTCATTGGTCGATGGATTGTAATATGCATTTACTGTCTGCGGAGTCATACCCCACTCTGCCTTGTCGACCGGCTTGCCACATTTCTCATTAGAGTCCTTCACATGGAAGATGCTTGCCGACTTCACATTTTCCCAATATGATTTTTTCGGGTCGATGATGATTCCTGAATAATCCTTCCAAGTGTCAGGATAACCTACTTTTACTGTAAATGCCGACAATTTCTCCATTGCTTTCGACTTGGTGGCATCGCTCATCCAAGCCAAGTTCTGGATGTGCTCGCCAAGCGACGTTTTCAGATTTCCGACAAGCTCAAGCATTCTTTGCTTAGACTCCTCCGGGAAATATTTCTTCACATAAATCTGTCCCAATGCCTCGCCAAGCATTCCGTCAGGAACTGACAATGCACGTTTCCAACGCGGTCTGTCCTGCTCCGCACCTGAAATTGTGCTGCTCATCTCAAAGTTCACCTTGCGGAAATTGTCGCCAAGATAATCCGACGCAGAGTTAACCAAATGGAAAATCAGATAGTCCTTGATTTCACGCATACTTTTGTTTGCAATCAATTCGTTCACCTTCTCCAACGACTTCAACTGCATTACGCACATACTGTCGACAATAGGAAGATATTGAGCCGTCAGATACTGCTTCCAATCAATGTTGGGGCAAAGTTTTTCAACTTCTGCGAGAGTGCGGATGTTGTATTGCGCCATGTAGTCTCGCTGCTCCGTACGAGTCATTGCCACCTTTGCAAGTTCCATCTCTATTCCCATAACGTTGTCGCGCATACGTTCAGCGTCGGCCTTTTTATAACCCGACAGCATCAGAAGCTTCACGATAAATTGCTTGTATGCCTCACGGATTTTCAATGTCTGGGCATCATCATTCATATAATAGTCGCGGTCGCCCAAGCCAAGGCCGCCTTGACCCCAATAAAGGATGTTGATGTCAGAATTTTTCAGATCGCTCATAACGCCCACTCCGAAGAATGCCGATGAGAAGCTGTGCATCCATCCGAGAATGCCTGTAATATCTTCGCGTTTTGCCTTTTCAATGCGCTTGATGTCAGCCTTTATTGGTTTTGCGCCTTCTTTGTTCAAGCGCACGCTGTCCATACCCATAGAATACAAATCGCCGATTTTCTGCTCTACAGAGCCATACGTGTGAGAGGTGCCGCACAGACCCTCAACCAAATCATGCAACTGCTTCTTATTGTTCTCGCCGAGCATGTCAAAAGAGCCATAGCGCGAGTACTCAGGCTTCAGCGGATTCAATTTTTGCCATCCGCCACATGCATATTGATAAAAATCGGTGCAAGGAGAAACAGACTCATCCAGATTCTCTCTCGACACACCAGTCTTCGGCTCACCGGCATTGGCGCTCATCACGCCAGCCAAAGCCAACAACATAAAACTGTACTTTAGTTTCATAATGTCCTTTTATTTAATTGTTTTTCAAATTTTCCAATTCCATTGTAGCATCTTCCCATTCCGACATAGCCGCATCCAAACTCTTGCTGACTTCGCCATGCCGTTCAAAGAGATCATTGTCGGTTGCACCGGCAGCCAGTTTGTCCTCAACAACTTTCAGTTCCGCCTCAAGTTGCGAAACTTTCGCTTCCGCATCCTTCACGAGCCGCTCCGCTTTTCTTATCTGTTTCTCAAACTCCTTCTTTTCCGCATACGACTGCTTTCCGGAAGAAACTGCCGGCTCCTGAATTTGGTCATTGTCGGTTTTGGAGGGCACCGACTTCTCCAACTCGCGCAACGATTCCATCTGCTTGTGCTGCAGGAAGTCGTAAATTCCGCCCAAATGCTCGCGCACCTTGCCTCCGCCAAACTCATAAACCTTCTCAACCAATCCGTCGAGGAAGTCACGGTCGTGCGACACGACAATCACTGTTCCGTCAAAATCGGCTATTGCCTGTTTCAACACATCCTTTGTCTTCATATCCAGATGGTTGGTAGGCTCGTCAAGGATAAGGAGGTTGACAGGCTCAAGCAACAGACGAATCATTGCCAATCGAGTTTTTTCTCCACCCGAAAGCACTTTCACCTTCTTGTCAGACGCCTCGCCTCCAAACATAAACGCACCGAGGATATCCCTTATTTTCGTGCGGATGTCGCCAACCGCCACTTGATCAATCGTGTCAAACACCGTTATTTCGCCATCAAGCAAAGACGCTTGATTTTGAGCGAAATAGCCGATTTTTACATTATGCCCGATTTTCAGATTCCCATCATACGGAATTTCGTTCATTATGCACTTCACAAGCGTTGACTTTCCCTCACCGTTCTTGCCCACAAAAGCGACTTTCTCGCCGCGTTTGATTGTAAGGTCGACATTGGAAAACACTGTGTGGTCGCCATATTTTTTGGCAACACCTTCGCAGATTACAGGATAGTCGCCCGACCGTGGAGCAGGAGGAAATTTCAGATTCAATCGCGAATTGTCGACCTCGTCAACCTCTATTTCCTCTATTTTCTCCAACTGCTTTATGCGGCTCTGCACCTGCACCGACTTAGTAGCCTTGTAGCGAAAGCGCTCAATGAATCTTTCAGTCTGCTGTATTTGCTTTTGCTGATTCTCATACGCCCGCATCTGCTGCTCTATACGCTCTTGATGCAGAACGACATACTTCGAATAATTAACCTGATAGTCGTAGACCTTGCCACACGAAATCTCCAACGTGCGGTTTGTCACATTGTCAATGAATGCACGGTCGTGCGACACGAGAACCACAACGTTAGCCTTCTGCTTCAAGAACGTTTCAAGCCATTGAATAGACTCAATGTCGAGGTGGTTGGTCGGCTCATCGAGCAACAACACATCCGGACGCATCAGCAACAGTTTTGCCAATTCTATACGCATGCGCCATCCGCCACTGAATTCCGATGTGTTTCTGTCAAAATCAGAGCGGACAAATCCCAGACCAAGCAACGTCTTTTCAAGTTCCGCCTCCCCGTTCTCGCTCTCCTCCATCTGAACCAAGTCGCTCAGATTAGAGATGCGGTCAATCAGTTCGGCATACGATTCCGACTCATAATCCGTCCGTTCGGCAAGCTCTGTGTTCATCCGAGCAAGAGAAGCCTTCATCTCGTCCAATTTTCCGAACACAGTGCGCACCTCCTCCACAACAGAACGTTCGTCAGTCAGAATCATTTGCTGCGGGAGATAGCCGATTGTAATGTCTTTTTGCGCGGCGACGACACCGCCTGTCGGTTCCTGGAGTCCGGCTATTATCTTCAACATCGTTGACTTGCCGGCTCCATTCTTCCCGACCAGGGCTATTTTGTCACGCTTGTTTATGACAAAATTCACACCGCTGAAAAGGGCTGTACTATTAAATTCTACGCTTAAATTCTGTATAGAAATCATAGAATCTCAATGGCTTACAAACCCATTTTCTTCAAAAGGTCAGACGGCACAGCCTTTTTGTTGACCAATATGCTCATTGTCTTCGACAAGAAATATGCCTCAGAAACATAGAAATAGCCTTGGTAAACTTGGTCTGTGTCCCACGAGTTTTTTACCTTATAATATTTGTTTCCTTTCTGATCCTCAGCCTTTCCAATGATCACCATACCATGGTCATCAGTTGTCTCATAATTGTCGAATCCTTTCTGGCGCGACTCCTGAGTCACCTCAATTTCCTCAACCGGGCCCTTGAAGTCATAAAGTTCTTCTTCCTTTTCCGACGATTTCAGTTTGACCCACTTTGCCAATTCGGTTCCCGTGCGCTCTTTGTTGCGGTCAACCTTCGGCATCAAAGCCACACCGTCGTACCATTTGAAACCCTTTTCACTGACATCAGCCGCCCAAAGCACAGTATAGCCTTTTTCAATGGCATCGTCAACGATTTTCTTCAACTCGTCAAGTTTCACATTGTAATACAGACCATTCGACCAATTGTCGGGCACTTCAAGCACAAACGGCTTATAGAAAGGATGATGGGTGAACGATGTCACAGGAATAAAGTCATCCATTTTCAAACCGAGCATATCGGCGAATGAGCGTGGAGTGTACTCCTTGCCCTTGTACATAAATTTCTCAGGCGCTTTTCCAAGGTAAGCGTCCAAAATTCCGATATATCCGTTGAGCCACGCTTCCGACAATTTCGCATTTGGATTTTTCACAATTTCCTTCAGATACGCCTCAAGCACAGCTGCAAGTTCTCCGTGGTTGTGCTTTTCCTCGCCATAATTCAAGCCGGCGTATACCTCTTCCGGAACCATTCCATACGCATCGTAAACATACGGCACATCAAGGATGCTGCCGCCCTGTCCAAAATTTGTGGCGCCGCAATACCGCACATAGTGTATTGCCTTGTCGATATAGCATTGACGGGCTATATACATTTCCGACAAGTCAAATTCGCCCTTGCCATTTTTAAGGAGTTCGTCCTCCAAAAACGAGACGCCCGAAAAACTCCAGCATGTACCCGATTTGTTCTGGTCTTTGACCGATGTGGTCGGATTCACCTTTATATCTTTAAAAACGAATGTAGTGTCGGCAGCTTCCTGAGCCAACATCGCCGGCGTTGATGCAAGAGCCAACGCCATCATCAAAAATATTGCTTTCTTTCTCATTGTTTCTATTTTTTTAGTATTCATCCCACGATTTTATCTCAATGTCGTCCATTCCATATTTGCCTATTGCATCGATAAACGCCGATGCCAGACGCGCATTGGTGAGCAACGGCACATTCAAGTCGATTGCCGCACGGCGAATCTTATATCCATTGCTCAGCTCCTTGCTGCTCAAGTTCTTTGGAATGTTAACAACGAGGTCAATCTCCTTATTGTGAAGCATATCCAGGGCCTGTGGCTGCTGGCCTTCTTCACTTGGCCAATACACCCGGATAGCCGGAATATTATTGTCTGTCAAATATTTATATGTACCGCCTGTGGCATAAAGTTTATAGCCTTTCTCATACAGGATTGAAGCCGCGTCGAGCATGTCGGCCTTCTGTTTTGCAGAACCCGTGCTGAGGAGCACGTTCTTTTTCGGGAATTTATATCCGACAGAAAGCATTGATTTCAAAATCGCCTCCGATGTGTCGTCGCCAAGGCAGCCTACCTCACCCGTTGACGACATATCGACACCAAGCACCGGATCGGCTCCCTGCAAACGTGAGAATGAGAACTGCGAAGCCTTTATGCCGACATAGTCCAAATCAAACGCGTTCTTGTTAGGCTTCTCCACTGGAATTCCAAGCATCACCTTTGTCGCTAAATCAATGAAGTTGAGCTTAAGCACCTTTGATACAAACGGGAAACTGCGGGATGCGCGCAAGTTGCACTCAATCACCTTTATGTCGTTGTTCTTTGCAAGATACTGAATATTGAACGGACCCGAGATGTTAAGAGCCTTTGCTATCTGGCTTGAAATCTTCTTGATGCGGCGCACTGTCTCAACATACAATTTTTGCGGCGGGAACTGAATTGTAGCATCACCGGAATGCACTCCGGCAAACTCGATGTGCTCTGAAATTGCATACACCTTTATCTCGCCATTCTGAGCGACAGCGTCCATCTCAATCTCTTTCGCATGCTCAATAAATTCAGTAACGACAACAGGATGCTGTTTAGACACATTGGCTGCGAGCTTCAAGAAACGCTCCAGCTCCTCATCGTTAGAGCATACATTCATCGCCGCACCTGAAAGCACATACGACGGACGCACCAGAACAGGATAGCCCACCTCGTCGACAAACTCATTGATGTCGCTCATCGACGTCAACTCGCGCCAACGCGGCTGGTCAATGTGCAGCTCATCGAGCATCTGCGAGAACTTATGACGGTCTTCCGCATTGTCGATGCTCTTTGCCGATGTGCCAAGGATGTTGACCCCGTCTTCATCAAGGCGGGTGGCAAGGTTGTTAGGAATCTGACCTCCTGTCGACAGAATCACGCCATGAGGAGTTTCAAGATCAATAATATCCATAACCCTCTCATAGGTCAGCTCGTCAAAGTAAAGACGGTCGCACATATCGTAGTCTGTCGAAACCGTTTCCGGGTTATAGTTTATCATCACTGAGCGCCAACCTTCCTTTGACACGGTCATAAGGGCGTTTACACTACACCAGTCAAACTCCACAGAGCTTCCGATTCGATAAGCGCCACTGCCAAGCACCACAACCGACTTTCCGTCGTTTTCATAGTCAATGTCGTGAGCGGAACCGTTGTAGGTAAGATACAGGTAGTTGGTTTTAGCCGGATATTCCGCGCCAAGCGTGTCAATCTGCTTTACAACAGGAAGAATGCCATATGCCTTACGCAATGCACGCACCTTTCTGTTTGCCGCTTCCGACTCTGTCATTCCGTCTTTAAGCACAGCCCTCGCAATCTGGAAATCGGAGAATCCCTGCTCCTTTGCCTGTCGGAGCAACGCCGGAGAAACAGAATCCAAATCAGAGTATGTTTCAAGTTCGACAGCGGTGTCGAGCAAGTTTTTCAACTTGTTCAAGAACCACTTGTCAATCTTTGTAAGTTCGTGGATTTTATCTACAGTATATCCTTTTCTGAAAGCCGATTCAATCACAAAAATTCGCTTGTCGGTCGGTTCTTTCAAAGCGCTGTCGATGTCTGACACTTTTATTTCCTTGTTCTCGATAAAGCCGTGCATGCCCTGGCCAATCATACGCAGACCCTTCTGAATAGACTCCTCAAAAGTTCTGCCTATTGCCATCACCTCACCAACCGACTTCATCGACGAGCCAATCTCTTTCTTCACTCCATGGAATTTACCCAAGTCCCAACGCGGAATCTTGCAGACCACATAGTCAAGAGCCGGCTCAAAGAAAGCGGAAGTCACTTTGGTAACGGTGTTTTTCAAATCAAAGAGACCGTATCCCAAGCCCAATTTTGCCGCAATAAACGCCAACGGATATCCTGTTGCCTTTGACGCCAGCGCCGAGCTACGGCTCAAACGGGCATTGACCTCGATGACACGATAGTCCATCGACATCGGGTCATAGGCATACTGCACGTTGCACTCTCCTACAATTCCTATGTGGCGGATAATCTTTATCGCCAGCTTGCGGAGCAAATGATAATCATCGTTCGACAGCGTCTGAGAAGGCGCGACAACAATACTTTCTCCTGTATGGATTCCAAGAGGGTCGAAATTCTCCATGTTGCAGACTGTGATACAGTTGTCAAATTTATCACGGACAACTTCATACTCGACCTCTTTCCAGCCTTTCAATGACTTCTCGACAAGCACCTGCGGAGAGAACGACAAAGCCTTCTCCACCAGCGAAACCAACTGCTCGCGGTTGTCGCAGAATCCACTGCCGAGACCGCCAAGCGCATAAGCGGCACGCACAATCACCGGATAGCCCAAAGTTTCCGCCGCCGCAATGGCGTCGTCGGTTGTCGACACAGCCTCGCTCTTAATTGTCTTGACATCGATTTCGTCAAGTTTCTTGACAAAGAGTTCACGGTCTTCGGTGTCCATAATCGCCTGGACCGGCGTTCCGAGCACCTCCACTCCATATTTTTCAAGCACACCGCTCTGATACAAGTCCACGCCACAGTTGAGCGCGGTCTGTCCGCCGAACGCCAACAATATTCCCTGCGGGCGCTCCTTTGCGATAACCTTTTCGACAAAGAATGCCGTCACCGGAAGGAAATATATCTTATCGGCGAATCCCTCCGAGGTCTGTACTGTTGCAATATTCGGGTTTATCAACACGGTTTCAATACCCTCTTCTTTCAACGCTTTCAGCGCCTGAGAGCCGGAATAGTCAAACTCACCAGCCTCTCCAATCTTCAAGGCTCCGGAACCGAGCAATAAAACTTTTTTTATATTTTCTTTCTTTGAATCTGCCATTTGTTGAGAAATTTTGGTCATTACAACAGTTTTATAAAATCGTCAAATATGAATTCCGTATCAAGCGGACCGCTGCACGCTTCCGGGTGGAACTGAGCGGAAAAGAACGGTTTGGATTTGTGGCGGATACCCTCGTTGGTTCCATCATTCATATTCACAAACAACGGTTCCCAATCTCCGCTAAGAGTTTCGTTGTCTACAGCAAAGCCATGGTTCTGTGAAGTGATGAAGCAACGGTTGGTGCCCACTTGACGCACTGGCTGATTATGGCTGCGGTGACCATACTTCAACTTGTAGGTCTTTGCACCAGCCGCCTTCGACAGCAACTGGTTGCCCATGCAGATTCCGCAAATAGGCTTGTCGCCGGAAAGGGCTTTCTTTATATTTTCCACTGTCTCTCCAGCCATGTCAGGGTCGCCAGGGCCATTGGAGATAAACAATCCATCATAATCAATCTGAGAAAAATCGTAATTCCAAGGGACACGCACCACTTTCACGCCCCTCTTCACAAGACAACGAATTATATTGTTTTTAGTGCCGCAGTCAACCAGCACAACGGTCTTGTCTCCATCGCCATAAGTTTCAACCTTCTTGCAGCTGACCTTCGCCACCAAGTTTTCCTTGTTCGGGTCATAGAATTCAGGTTTTTCAGCGCCCTCTATAAAAATACGGCCAAGCATTGAGCCTTTTTCTCTCAACAACTTGGTCAACGCTCTTGTGTCTATTCCATAGACACCAACCACCTGTTCTCTCTTCAGCCAATCCGAAAGGCTTTCTTCGGCCAGCCAATGGCTATACTCCCAAGAATAGTCCTGGCAAACAATCGCCTCGCAATGGATTCTGCTGCTTTCAAAATAGCGGGCAACACCATCCTGCTCTTCTTTTGGAGGCACTCCATAATTGCCGATTAGCGGGAACGTCGTCACCAAAACCTGACCCTCATAAGATGGATCCGTCAAACTCTCTGGATAACCGGTCATCGCGGTGTTGAACACTACTTCTCCAGAACATGCCTTCTCAAAGCCGAACGACTTTCCTTCAAAGACAGTACCGTCTTCCAATTCAAGGATTGCTTTTTTCGTTTCTCTCATATCAATTTTTAGGAATTACTTACCAATTTTACGGTTTGCAAGATTACCATCGAGAAAACCATACAAAGTTACTGATTTTTTCCCATCCGTCAGTCATATATATAGATTTTTTAGGCAATTCCACGCTTTTTAGCAAACTTGCCGACAAAAAAGCGGGGATGCACGATGTGTATCCCCGCCATAAACTCGCGATACGTATACGATTATTCCGCAGCAGGAGTCTCTTCAGCTGTTGCCTCGGCATTTTCAGCCTCAGCCGCAGCAGCCTCCTCAGCCTTCTTGGCAGCCTCAGCAGCAGCGATTTCTGCTTTCTTCTTTGCCACCAACTCAGCCTTTGCCGCGTTCTTTGCTTTCTCTTCCTCCAAGCGCTTGCTGTCAGCTTGCTTCTTGTCGTTTGACAATTGCTCCTTCTTAGCGTTCAATTGTGCTTCCTTATTCTTCTTCCACTCCTCGAAACGACGATTTGCTTCTTCTTCAGTGAAAGCACCCTTCTTGACGCCACCGAGCAAGTGCTTCTTCAAAAGCACGCCCTCGTTAGAGAGAAGGCGACGAACTGTATCTGTAGGTTGTGCACCTACGCTAACCCAATACAAAGCTCTTTCGAAATTCAAACTTATTGTAGCAGGATTAGTGTTCGGATTATAAGAACCTATCCTTTCAATAAATTTACCATCTCGTGGTGCCCTGCTATCAGCGATAACAATAGGATAGAACGCATAGCGCTTGCGGCCGTGACGTTGTAATCTAATTTTTGTTGCCATTTAAGTTTTGTTTAAATAAAAAGTGTATTAAGTTTATCGGGCGCAAAGGTACTCACTTTTGCGCACTTATGCAATTTTTTCTGATTTTTTTTGATATTGCCGTCAAACGTGCTATCTTTGTAGTTATGGAAGAAGACTTAAAGACAGCCGTCGAGGTCATGCGCAAAGGCGGCGTAATACTTTACCCGACCGACACCATCTGGGGCATTGGATGCGATGCCACCAACGCAGAGGCCGTGGACAAAGTGTACAAAATCAAGAAGCGCGCCAGCAACAAGGCTATGCTTGTGCTTGTCGGCAAAATGGAAGATGTGGAGAATTATGTGGAGACAGTTCCCGAGATGGCTTACCAGCTCAACGAGCTGAGCGAGAAACCCATCACGATAATATACGACAATGCCTTGAACCTTGCGCAGGAACTTCTTGGCGACAACTCCAGCGTAGGCATACGGGTGTCGCGCGAGGTGTTTACACAGCGATTGTGCAAGATGCTCCGCAAGCCAATCGTTTCTACTTCCGCCAATATCGCCGGCGAGCCTTCGCCAGCATTCTTCGACGAGATTTCCGACGAAATAAAGTCGGCTGTAGACTACATCGTGAAATACCGGCAAGACGACAAGACCCCGCATGCCCCATCAAGCGTGGTGATGCTGTCAGCCGACAATACAATTAAGATTTTGCGCCCGTGAAAAGTGAGCAAAGATTCAGATTAAGATATATAATTTACGATTACCTTGCCGTCAACATGTCATGGCTGGTTTTCACCTTTGTCAGATACTGCCTGACAAAGGACTTTGGAGCCATGCGCGAAATCGACGCGTTCACAACCTATCTGTCGTTTCACGACATCGTGCTTGGGCAAATATTATTCCCTTTTCTCATTGTTTTCATTTGCCTCCTGTCGGGTTTTTACAACAAGCCTTTTTCAAAGCCCCAGATGCAGGTGTTTCTCAACACTGTCGTCTCGTCGTTCTTCGCGTCAATGGTTGTATACTTCGCGATTCTAATCAACGACAACCTTCCAGAGCGCAACATCAACTATGAGCTGATATGCTCTCTATGGCTCATCATAGGGGCCGCCTTATACATTCCGAGAAAAGTCATAGCCAACAACATACTACGCCACATCAAGAACGGCGACATCAGATTCAACACTCTCGTCATCGGCGACAAGCCGACAGTCGCGCAAGTGCTGGAAACCATCACAAAATCAAGAGATGAAAGCGGCGCTCACGTTGTCGGGACTCTCGCTTTCGACGACAATATGGCCGATTTGGACAAGACGTGCAAGGTGCTTGACGTGCAGAGCATCATAATCGCCCCGTCCAACCGCACAAACTCCGAGACCCTGCACTTGATAAACAACCTTTTCCACCTCGCCATCCCCATAAAGATTGCGCCGGAAACCTACGACATCATCACGTCCAACATCCGTCACGCCAACATTATAGGCGAGCCGTTTGTAAACATTGCCCAAAGCAATATGCCCGAATGGCAAAAGAATGTGAAACGGATGTTCGACATCTGCATCTCAGCGACCGCCCTTGTAGTCCTTGCTCCGGTTTTTGCCGCCATAGCATTCGCAATAAAGAAAGACTCGAAAGGCAGCATCATATATTCACAGGAAAGGATCGGCAAAAACGGCAAGCCTTTCCACATATACAAATTCCGCACAATGGTCACAAACGCAGAAAGCGGAGGAGTGCCGATGCTGTCGAACGAAGAAGACAAGCGCATCACGAAAATTGGGCACACGCTGCGCAAGTACCGCCTTGACGAGACACCGCAGTTCTGGAACGTGCTGAAGGGCGACATGTCGCTCGTCGGGCCAAGACCAGAGCGGAAATTTTTTGCAGAGCAGATAATCGAACGCGCACCATACTATACACTCACCTATCAGATTCGCCCCGGCATAACATCGTGGGGCATGGTAAAATATGGATATGCAAAGAATGTCGACGAGATGATAGAACGGTCAAAATACGACCTCATCTATCTCGACAACATGTCACTGTTTGTTGATTTTAAAATTATTTTATACACCGTCAGAACCGTACTGACAGGAAAAGGAATGTAGATATGCTGAACACGATGCAATTAAAAGACAACGCAAATGCAGTATTGATGAGAGTGCTGCAATGGCGGGAGGACCACATCAACGAGAAGACCTTTCTTCTCATTCTCGCATTCTTCATCGGCATCTTATCCGGATTCGCCGCCCTGCTGCTGAAATTCCTCATCGCCACCATCTCGTCGCTGCTGACAAATCATTTCAACGTCGACGGAGCCAACTACTTCTATCTTGTCTATCCCGTCCTGGGCATTCTGATTGTCGGGCTATATGTCAGATACATCGTCAAAGACAACATCTCCCACGGTGTGACAAGAGTGCTTTACGCAATTTCACAGAACAAAAGCCGACTGAAGCTGCACAACACATACTCATCGGTCGTGGCCAGCTCCATCACCATCGGCTTCGGCGGTTCGGTAGGAGCCGAGGGTCCGATTGTCAATACCGGAGCCGCAATCGGGTCGAATCTCGGCAGTCTTTTCCGCCTGTCGCCGCAAATTCTGATGATGCTTGTGGGCAGCGGCGCGGCAGCCGGTGTGGCAGGCATCTTCAAAGCGCCTATCGCCGGAATGCTTTTTGCCGTAGAGGTGCTGATGATCGACCTCACCACAGTGTCGGTTATGCCGCTTCTTGTGTCGTCAATCACGGCAGCCACCGTCTCATACATATTCACCGGCTATAGTCCAGAATTCAGCTTCGACCAAAGCGAGGCTTTCCTTACAAACAACATCCCGTATGTAATAATCCTCGGCATTGTCTGCGGATTCACGTCGCTTTACTTCACAAAGGTAATCGGCGCTGTTGAGAATGTGTTTACGAAGCTGCGCAATCCATGGTATAAGTTTGCTATCGGATCAGTAATCCTCAGCGGTCTGATATTCTGCTTTCCTCCGCTCTACGGAGAAGGCTACGAAGCCATCACCGAATTGCTCAAAGGCGACCCTTCGACATTGCTTGACGGCAGTGTGTTCTACAGCCTAAGAAACAATGTTTGGTTCGTAATTTTGTTTCTGTTTCTGATTATTCTCACCAAAGTGTTTGCCACAAGCGCCACAAACGGCGGAGGCGGCGTCGGCGGAACATTCGCGCCATCATTGTATGTGGGCTGCATGACAGGCTTCCTTTTCGCCTATCTCGCAAACACTCTCGGGTTCTTTCCAGGGGCGGAATTGTCGTGCAAGAACTTCGCTCTGATGGGAATGGCAGGAGTGATGGCGGGCGTAATGCATGCCCCGTTGATGGGCATATTCCTCACCGCCGAGATGACCGGCGGCTACCAGCTGTTTCTTCCGTTGCTGATGGTGTCGACAATATCATACTGCACGATACGCATATTCTTGAAATACAGCATCTATACAATGCGTCTGGCAAAGCGCGGCGAATTGCTCACACACCATAAGGACAAAGCCGTGCTGACGCTTCTGAAAATGGACAGCGTCATTGAAAAAGACTTCATCGAGGTACACCCCGAGATGTCGTTGAGGGAGATGGTGCATAAAATTTCCCAGTCAGACAGAAACTTGTTTCCTGTCACCGACCACAACGGCAACCTGCTCGGCATCGTCCTTCTGAACGACATCCGCAACATCATGTTCCGCCCCGAGTTATACGACCGTATGTTTGTGCGCAAATTTATGTGTATGCCACCTGCAAAAATTGAAATCGGCGACAACATGGAAAATGTGATGAAAACATTCGATAGGACAAACGCTTGGAACCTGCCTGTCGTAGAAAACGGCAAATACATTGGATTTGTGTCCAAATCAAAAATATTCAACTCATACCGTCGGGTGCTGCGCCACTTCTCCGACGACTAAACATTTTTACACATAATGGACAAAAAGGATTTAAAAATAGTTTTTTTCGGCACTCCCGAATTTGCAGTAGCAAGTCTGGACAAGCTTGTAGAAGGCGGCTACAACGTGGCTGCCGTTGTCACTATGCCCGACAAGCAAGCCGGCAGAGGCCACCACATGATTCAGTCGGACGTAAAGAAATACGCCCTTGAGAAGGGACTGCGCATTCTCCAACCGGAGAGACTGAAAGACGAGACGTTTGTCAGCCAACTGAAAGAAATAAATGCCGACCTCTTTATCGTCATTGCTTTCAGAATGCTTCCAGAAGTGGTTTGGGGAATGCCCCGTCTCGGCACATTCAACCTCCACGCCTCGCTACTCCCAAAATACCGTGGCGCAGCTCCTATCAACTGGGCTGTGATCAACGGCGAGAAGGAAACCGGCGTGACAACATTCTTCCTCAAGCACGAAATCGACACCGGCGACATTATCCAGCAGAAAAAAATAGACATAGCCGTCACTGACAACGTAGGCGCTATTCACGACCGACTTATGGAGCTTGGCGCAGGGATGGTCATCGAGACAGTCGACGACATCATCAACGACTCCGTAACCACAATTCCACAGGACGCTTTGATTGACGGCGGGGCAGACACATTGCCGGCTCCGAAAATCTTCAAGGACACATGCCACATCGACTGGAACAAAGGGGCTGAGTCAATCTACAACCTGATTCGAGGCTTGTCGCCCTACCCTGCCGCATGGAGCAGTTTCGAGAAAGACGGCAAAGAATATTCCGTGAAGATTTTCTCCACCTCACTTCCTATGGAATGCAGCGACACCAAGCCGGGCAAAGTGAGCGTCGAGAAGAACCGGATTTTTGTTGACTGCGCCGACGGCAAATTAGAGATTCTCTCTTTACAGCAGTCCGGGAAAAAGAGGATGGACTCAGACGCCTTCACAAGAGGCTTCGACTTGTCGGAAATATATTTCAAATAATGATTTACAAGGGGGTTGCACATTTGCAGCCCCTTTTTATTCCGGCAACATATCTGACGGCAAGGTTTTACTGGTTTTCGCCCCAAGCTTCTTCAGATTCTCCACCTTCGACACAATGCAGCCTCTGCCGGTATGCAATTTAGACATAGCGCTGGCATAAGCCTCGCTTGCCTTGCCAAGGCTTTGCTCCACAGTCTGCATATCGTTAACGAAACCCACGAACTTGTCATACAGCTTGCCTCCTTCTTCGGCTATTTTCAAAGCATTTTTTGTCTGCTTGTCGCGCGTCCATAACTGAGCAATCAACCGCAATGTCGAGATCACATGCGCCGGACTGATTATCACCACCCTCTTCTCATACGCCTCCATCCAAAGGTTATTGTCCAATGTCATCGCCGCCATGTAGGCATGTTCATTGGGAATGAACATCAACACATAATCAATCCTGTCGTCATTGCCCACCCCAACAAAGTCCTGATACCTTTTAGTTTCCAACTCCTTCAAGTGGCTGCGCACAGACAACAGATGCGCCTTTCCGAAACGCTGTCGGTCGTCCTCGTTGTCGGCATTGATATAATTAACGTATGCCGTCAACGACACCTTTGAATCTATCACAATGCATTTCTTGTCGGGCAATGCCACCACAACGTCAGGGCGCAGTCTGCCGTTATCGTCGTTCTTTATCTGCGTTCCATCGTCGTTTTTAGTGCGCTGCACAAAATAATTCTCACCTTCCACAAGCCCTGATTTAACAAGAATGGTCTCAAGAACCATCTCACCCCAATCTCCCTGCACCTTCGTGTTGCCCGACAGAGCCTCCGTCAAATCGCGTGCCTCCTTGCCTATCGACATATTCAGCTCCATCAGCCTTTTCATCTGCTCACCAAGCAGCGTGCGCTCCTTCGAGGAGTTCATATACGTGTCGTCAACCCTGCGTTTGAAATCTTTGATGTCCTCCTTCAGCGGATTCAGAATCTCGCTCAAACGGGTTTCATTCGCCTCCTTGAATTTTTCCGACTGCGAGGAAAAGATATCTGCGGCAAGCGACTTGAATTGAGCCTTCGTCTCTTCTCTGACCGAATTGTTGAATGCCTCAACATTGCCAATTTTTTCTTTCAATCGCGCATTTTCAATCCTCGCCTCCTCCAACTCATTGCGCAACGCCCTGGCCGCTTTGTCCTTAATTGCCACAAGCGCCACAAGCACAATGCACACAACCGCCGTCACACATAAAAATACCAGTTCCATCTTTCTGTTTTATTTTGACTTTACACTCAATATCCGACCATAATTTTGCAGGTTGGCGAATATTGACTAACTTAGATGCAAAATTAAGACACAAATGACAAAATTCAAAATAGGCGACGAGTGGTGGACCACTCCGACAGAAAGTGAAAACGGCAACCGCATAATCGTTACCGGACGCCGTGGTGTGGAAAATGCCATTGCATCAGGCAAATTCAACGACCGTATAGAAATAACGTGGAAATATGATTCCGATAAAAACGGGATGCCCGACTTTAAGACGTCGTCGCTGATGGAGGCTGTCACCGATGCGCTGAACGCCGCCTTCAAAAAAGACCAAGCCGCCATTCTGACAGGCATCTATACCGGTGACGGCGAGCGCAACTGGGTTTTCTACACACGGAATCTGAAGAAATTCCAATACATCCTCAACGATGCGCTCCATGACATGGAAGTGCTGCCACTGACATTCTATGCCGAGAACGACCCCGATTGGGAAGAATATCAAGAAATGAAGGTCAAGACCGAGATTTTGGAAGAAGAATAGTGTTAACATCTCCGATTTAAATATTCAAGCATATATATTATAAATAGTTTACACTTCGACTTCGCCACGCCCAGCTTTGATTAATTAAACTTAAATATTCCGCGCACAAAGAACAAATATGCGGATTTAGATGTAATTTAGGCGCGAAGAAAGTTAAAATTAACTATTCAACATATTAATAATGCGAATATTTAACACTTATCATTATGGGAAGATTTAATAAAGTGAATTCAGCGATAGCATTGATGTCGGCATTGATTATGGCAACACCGTCAGCGATGTCGGCTGAAATTGCAACAACGGAGAGCAGTGCTCCACGCACCACAACATCCGCACCAATCGATTTCACAAAAGCTGCCGAAGCGACAATCAACCGCGTTGTCAGCATCAAAAGTTTCGCCACTCCCCGCCAGAGCCGCATGTCGGAATTCAACGACCCATTCTTTGAGTTCTTCTTCGGACCAAACTTCGGCGGACGCCAGCAACAACAACCACAGAATAAATCAGAGCCACAGCCATTGGGCTTGGGCTCCGGTGTGATCATCAGCGCTGACGGATATATCGTGACCAACAACCACGTGGTTGAAGGCGCAGAGAAACTTGAAGTGACGATGAACGACAACAAGACATACAATGCCACAATCATAGGCACCGATGCCAACACCGACCTCGCCCTGCTTAAAATAGACGCATCCGACTTGAATTTCATCACCTTCGGAGATTCCGACAAGCTGAAAGTCGGAGAATGGGTTCTTGCCGTAGGTAATCCTTTTGGATTTACATCAACCGTAACCGCCGGCATTGTAAGCGCAAAAGCACGCAACATCTCAACTGTCACCCACAGCCGTCAATTCGGCATAGAATCATTTATACAAACAGACGCCGTTGTCAACCAAGGCAACAGTGGCGGAGCTTTGGTAAACACCAAAGGCGAGCTGATGGGCATCAATACATTGATTTATTCCCGCACCGGCGACTACAGCGGATACGCTTTCGCCATTCCTTCATCAATCGTGAAGAAGGTGATTTCCGACCTCAAGCAATACGGCACCGTGCAACGCGCAATGCTCGGAATCACGTTCACCCAACTGACTCCCCAGCTTTGCGAAGAGAAAGACATCAAACTGACAGAGGGCATATATGTGACTGAGGTGCAAGACCAAAGCGCAGCAAAAGAGGCAGGCTTGGAGAAAGAGGACATAATCACAGAAATCGGCAGCACAAAAGTGCGCAACACTGCCGAACTGCAAGAGGCAATCAGCCAATACTCTCCTGGCGACAAAGCCGTCATCAAATTCTACCGCAAAGGCAAACCACGCACCGCGACTGTAACATTCCGCAACTCGCAAGGCAGCACAAAAATCACAAAAGAGACTGACTTTGCAGCGTTGGGATGCACATTCTCAAAACTCCCTCAGAAAACGAAAGACGCGCTCGGCATCAGCTACGGAGTTGTTGTGGGCGGCGTGTCGAAAGGCAAGTTTAAAGACGCAGGCATAGCCAATGGCTTCATTGTCCAAGAGATAAACGAGCAGAAAGTGAATTCGCAGAGCGACGTTGAAAGCATCTACAATGCAATCATGCGCGACTCAAGCGCCGACAAAGTAATGTATATCAAGGGTCTTCTCCCTACTGGCCGACGCACATACCTCGCCATTCCTTTGCTTGACGAAGACAATTAATCCCATCTCTTATAACAGAAAAAAATAGAGCCGGACACAAAAGCCCGGCTCTATTTTTTCATTATAATTAAAATTTATCGCTTCATCACCTTGACTGTCTGTCCGGCAACCGACACAAGATAGATTCCGTTTGAATAAGACGACAAGTCGACAGAACCACGTCCCTCCGGCATCAATTCACTGTAAAGACATCTGCCTTTCAAGTCAAACACCTGCGCCAACGCTTCCTCGTAAAGAGTGAACGACACAAGGCCTGATTGGTCGACATACAACCTTAGCCCGCTGTTGTCCAGACTTTCGACGCCACCATAACGCGCCAAAAATTCTGCCAGCACCTTCTCGTCAATCACAATCGACTCATCAACCGACTCCGCATCGCCAGTTCCCACCGAGTGGGTATTGACAACCCTTACAACTTCTGTGCTGTTTTCCCCCAAGATTCCATTCGTCTGGTTGACTCCGGTATAGATTCTGACGAAATCCACGCCGGGCAATTTCACCGCATTGCCATTGGCGTCTACAGCCCAATCAATGTCGATCATCGCGCCCTCATTGCGCACCAGTCCGTCTTTATCAGAGAAATTAGGATAGTTGTCGGCATAGCCATAGTCAAAAGCTTTAAGCACAATGTACGGATCGTCAGCCGTGCCCTCGTTCACACTATTGTCAGGCAAACGACACCCCTGGAACGTAAGTTTCGACCTGCCACTGAGCCACTGCGGCCAATATGGCTGTGTGTGGAACGGTATTCTGTTTACAAATCCGCTGTTTCCCTGATTGTCCATCCACATAATATCGTCATTGTCAGAAGCCGGGCGAATATATGAGACCTCATAATTGTGGATTGATTTCGAATATTCACTTCCGGCAATCTCAAACCACTCATTTCCATCCGGAATCCCGTTGTGGTTGATATCGTATGCCACCATCACGACTCCCGGCTCACTGTTGCCTCCTTTTGTCGACGACTGCGAAGACTGAAACGCATTGCCTTCGATGTAGATGTCGCGTTTTCCCGGCACATTGACGATAGTCCGTTCAAAGCCCACCGTAACATATCCGCCCCATGCTCCAAGAGATATATAATAGCCCTCTTCGGTCATATATTGCAACGCCTTGGCAGCCATAGCCTCAGAGTCGTCGCCGTCTTCCCATTCAGGCAGCACGTTTACAAACTGTCCCGGAGCGGGCACATAATCTATAACTCTATTATGAACCGGACTGACAGCAAAAACCGTCAATGGACACAGCGCTGCGAGCGCAATCATTTGTTTTCTCATATCTTTATTGTTTTATTTTTCCTTTAAAAGCGAAATGTGCGGGAATCTGACCAGCAGTCTGTTTCCACTTCAACACACCATCTTTACTGAAACAGTAGACCGTGCCCGACACCACATAAGACTTGGCGTCGGTCACATATATATCTTTAGTAACAGGATTCACAGCGATGCCGTATGGATGTTTTATGGACGCATCCGTACCATCCTTGATGAAATTTCTGTCGAGCACTTCCATCGTAGCCATGTCTATCTTGGCATACGTCACCCGATTCTCCCCCGTAACGTAGCTCCATTCCGTGCTTATAACATATGCCACATTATCGTCAACCCACACGTTGGAAACCGGAATCTTCAAATCCTTCACAATAGTCTTGCTCCGTGGATCGACCACAAAAAAGTCAGATTTTAAATCGCCATAATAATTTCCGCGCGAGCTCACCCACAAGCGCCCCTTGCTGTCGTGCACAAGACGATGGAAGTTGGCCGTGCCATCGAGCACAATCACGTCACATAGCTGGAACGTCGGCAAGTCGATAACAGATATGGTGTTGTCATAATTCGGCTTCCTGTAGCCTCCCGAATTCGCCACATACAGGCGGTCGCCCACCACGGTCATCTCTTCAGGCTGATAGCCCACCTCCACACTGCCGACAATCTGCATCGACAGCGTGTCGACCTTAAAGACAGCACCTTTCGGCGCATTGATATCCTCTTGCACAGGAGCGACATAACTGCTCACATACACATATCCCTTGTCGCCGACGGCATAACGGCAGTTGGGGACGTCTATCTTTGCACACCTGACAGCCGTCGAAGCGTCCATCACCTCCACCTTATGCGAGCAGTTGATCACCGCATACAGCTTGCTTCCATATATCAGCAAGTCATTTCCCACATCGCCCAATTCTTTAACCACCGACGGGTTTCTCTCAGAATATATATTTTTGTAATACGTTCCCTCTCCGTAGTCAAAATAATCGAGAGTAGACTTGTTGCTGCCCATATTGCCCTCATTGAGCAAGTAAAAACCCTCAACGTCGGTATACTCCGGCTCTGCGACATGAATCTTCTCCATATCGACAAGCACCTCATCCGTGCGGCAGGCGGCAAACAGCACCGCCACAATCGACAACGACAATATGTAAAATCTCCTATTCATAACAATCACATTGAAAAACGCGCCGACAATTTAAAGTTGCGGCCAGGCATTGGGTAATTGTGGATTACCTCATACGCCTGATTGAAAATGTTATTTAACTCGCCCGTCAGTTTCAAACGCGTTTTGCCAAAGACAAACTCACGCGCCAGCGACATGTCGTGGGTATACCACGGTTGCTCATAATTGTAGCGGGAGTTTTCCTGCTCGTTGTAGCGTTCTCCCGTATAGATAAAGCTATAGTTCAGCTGCCATCCATTCCAATCGAGGCGACACGCCACCGAGCCACTGTGGCGCGGCGTGTATGGAATCTGGTCGCCATAGAACGAATCCTCCTTGTCGGTGCAGTCATAGGCTTTCTGAAACGTATATTGCAGATTGAGTCCGACCGCAACCTTACGCACAGCCGCGTCAAGCACCAACGCCGACTCCACACCGCCAATTCTCACCTTTCCAAGATTCAGCATAGTCCAGCGGAACTGCTGCCCTGTCGGGTAGGCTATGATTTTGTCAGTAACCGTATTATAGTAGCCGTCAGCCCTGAATTTAAGACTCTTGAGAAATCCACCGCCAAACTGCAATCCGTAAGCCACACCCAAATCATATTGCCATGTGCGCTCCGGCTTCAAGTTGGCATTGCCTATTTCGGTGTAGTATAAGTCGTTGAACGTAGGCATCCTGAAAATGCGCTTGAAAAATCCCGTTATCACAAAATCGGATTCAGACATTGGCGTATAACTGAAAAAAACAGCCGGCGACAACTCCCTCTTATCGGGCGATGCCGTATACAGTTTGCGCGAACGCGTCGACTCCTGAATGAATGTGCCCAACAGGCTCGCCTGCACGCTGACCTTCTCGAAATCAACCGATGACGCCACCGAGGCCAGCTCCGTCCAACGTTTAGGATATGCAAAATCCTGCAAATCAGCGTTCATTTTATTCATCTGAACATCCACTGCCACCGACATCCGCCACCAGTCAGTAAGCGTGAACAAGTTAGCCAACGAAAGATATGCCTCTTGCTGATAATAATGATTGTTTATGTAAAGCTCCTTCGGGTCGTCACGCAAGAAATTAGAATAATCCCACGCAAATTTTCCCGTCACCTTCAAGGAGTAGAACGGCGCTATACGCGTCTGCAATGCGCCCTGCCCGAATGCCGACTTGTCGACCTGCCGCTCTCCGTGCCGGAACACATTGTTGACAATCGCCCCGGGAATGCCGCGGTCGGACGTGTAAAAATACCCGTTGACATTCCATTTTCCTTTTGGCAGAAATCCATAAAGGCCCAACTCCGCACGCAGCGACTCCACATCGCCGTTGCGACGCACAGCGGTAGTGTCGTAAGCCACCGACCCGTCAAGATTCATTCTCTTATAGCGGAATTTGTAACGTCCGTTGGCATTCGTATACTCCGCACTTGCCGACAGATATGTGCTGCCGCCAAGCTTCTGTTCCCAAAGAAGCGAAGGGTTTGCCAACCCGAAACTGCCGGTGCGCATCTGCGCAACCACATTGTAGCGTTTTCCGCCGGTAAATCGCGGGCGTCTGGTTGTGACATATATGGCACTTGATGCACTGAAGTCCTTCGCCGTTTGAAAGATGTCGCTTTTCTGCCCGTTGTAAAGAGAAATCGACTCCACATTGTCGAGCGAATAACGACCCAAGTCGACCTGACCATTCTGAGCGTTGCCAAGTTGAACGCCATTGTAGAACACGCCCACATGGTTTGTGCCCATGCTGCGGATGTTTACGGTCTTTATACCACCTATTCCTCCGTAATCCTTCACCTGGACCCCAGTGAAATAGCGCAGTGCATCAGCTACCGACTGACTGTTGAGGCGATGCAGCACAGAGTCTGTCAGCACCTGCGGCTTGACAATTGTGCGCTCACGCACCGCGACAACACTCACCGCATGCATTTCCACATGCAATGTGTCTCTTTCTATTTTTTCAGCCAGCACACCACCAAAGCAGCAGGACAAAGCCAGCAATGTAAACAATATTCTTCTCATTTTCCAAATCTTTTCAACCCGAAACTTCCACAATCAAGCAGAAGAAACTCGCAGGTTATTAAAAGCCATCGTTCCTGTCACCGTATTCCGACTTCCCCTCTGGCTTATGCGTTCAAACCTTTCCAGAATCACCATTCCAGTGGCAAGAAACCCAGTTTATCAAATTGGGGTTACGGCAGCGAGCACTGTCCGGGACTTTCACCCGATTCCAAGGCATAAATATAATCATGCCATCTGCCAGGAACAAGACAAAGATAACTATTTTTTTCCGATTAAGCATTATTAACCTATATCACCGCTTTTGACAACTTGTTTTCACACTATTGGGATTAAGTTAATTTAAAAAAATCCATATATTTGCACTATTAGAAACCGAAAAGGACAAACTATGAGCAGCATGTATGAAGTCTTAATGGATTTACCTTTATTTCAAGGTGTTAGCCATACGAAAATTTCAGAATTGATTGAGAAGATACGATTCAACTTCTTGAAATATCTGAATAACGAGAAATTCATATCCGCAAACGACAGTTGTCAGCAACTACGATTTCTCATATCCGGAAAAGCCAGGATTGAGATATTCAACATGAACCGTCGCATCCGTGTGCTCGAGACCATATCCGGACCAAACGTTATTGGTGCGGAGTACTTATTCGGCAAAACCACAGCCTATCCATACAATGTATATGCAGAGCCGGAAGCCGGAATCCTCCAGATTGAAAAGTCCGACTATTTGAAGATAATAAAGTCAGACTCCGTTTTCCTGTTCAACATGCTCAACTATCTGTCGCGCAACTCGCAGACACCTATGGAAGCCGTTTTGTCGCTGACGTCGGGAAGCATCGCCGAACGTCTGGCATTCTGGATTACGTCGCTCACATACCGCAACGCCACCGACATCGTAATCCACAGCAAGCACAAGGACATGTACACAATGCTCGGTATACAGCGCAGTTCGTTTATAAACACGCTCAGCGAACTCAAGGAAAAAGGCTACCTCGACTTTGACAACTCAGAGATACGCATTACCGACCGCGACAAAATGTTTGAACTGATGAACTCCAACAAATAAACAAGGCGGCTTCTCTCGAAGCCGCCTTTGTATTTTTCAGATATTCTGTTGGTTATAAAGACATAGTATCGTATAAAAACTTACACCTATTTTCAATTCCAATCAATAAAGTTTCTAAATCTTCTTTGTGTGCAAAGAAAGCAACATTATCGCAACAAAATATAACAGCCTTGTAACATTTCCGCAAAAAGATGTCTGCGGCAAGTTCAATTATGCCGCCACACACTATTATATCCAATAATTTTGTTACTTTTGTATACAACTAAATCAAACGATATGGCAACACCAGTTTTAGGCATAGTAGTGCCTTGCTACAACGAACAGGAAATGCTGGAAACCACAATCCGGCAACTATCGGCTGTCATCTCAGGACTTGTCGACAAGAACAAGGTTGCAGATTCAAGCTGCATGATTTTAGTCGACGACGGAAGCCGCGACGCCACATGGGACATCATTTCAAAACACGCCGCAGAAACAAGCGTTGTTTGCGGGGTGAAACTCGCCGGCAACGTAGGCCATCAAAATGCCTTGATTGCCGGTCTGACCGCCGCCGTTGAGTTTTGCGATGTGACAATTTCAATTGACGCCGACCTTCAGGACGACATCAACGTCATCGAGCAGATGGTAGACAAATATCTTTCAGGCACCGACATAGTATACGGAGTGCGCGACTCGCGTGCAACCGACACCTTCTTCAAGAAGAACTCCGCCCTGATGTTCTACAAGCTGATGAACGCACTTGGGACAAAGACCATCTACAACCACGCCGACTACCGTCTGATGAGCCGTCGGGCAGCAGAGAAACTGCTTGAGTTTCCAGAGCGCAACCTCTTCATCCGCGGCATCGTGCCTCTCATCGGTTTCACCACCGACACCGTGACCTACGACAGGAAGGCACGTATGGCTGGAGAATCGAAATATCCGTTGAAGAAGATGTTGAGTTTTGCCGTCAACGGCATCACGTCGTTCTCCATCCGCCCCATCCGGCTGATTTTCTCCGTTGGCATAATAATGCTTCTCGCCACCATCGCAGTGTCGCTCTACACGCTTCTGGCATACACAGCCGGACACACCATCAAAGGCTGGACATCGCTGATGTTGTCGTTTTGGTTCATCGGCTCGCTTATACTCATCTCGCTTGGCATTATCGGTGAATATATCGGCAAGATTTACGTTGAAGTGAAGAAGCGCCCCCGCTTCTTCATTGAGAAAAGCATCATAAACCGCACTGAAAAAATTTCGAAATAACTATGGAATACGGATTTGTCAAAGTTGCCTCCGCCGTTCCCACAGTGAAGGTGGCAGACTGCAGGCACAATGCCGGGCAGATGGCAGAAATGATTGCCGACGCCGCAAATCAGAATGTGGAAATCATCATATTCCCAGAGTTGAGCATCACCGGATATACATGCGGCGACTTGTTCGCACAAAGCGTCCTGCTCGAAGAGGCAGAGGAATCGCTTGAATGGCTGGTTGCGGAAACACAGTCGCTTCCTGTGATTTCGATTGTTGGAATCCCGCACCCACACAACGGCTCTCTCATAAACGCCGCCGTGGTGTTCCAATCAGGCAAAATTCTTGGAGTCGTCCCTAAGACATTCCTTCCCAACTATAAGGAATTTTACGAAAAACGCTGGTTTGCATCAGCCTTGCAAACCCCAGAATGCGTGACTTCAATCTGCGGACAACGCGTGCCAATGCAGCGCGACATGCTGTTTGCCTCCGGCAACACAACATTTGGCGTAGAAATCTGCGAGGACCTTTGGTCCACGATTCCTCCAAGTTCATTCTTATCGCTCGAAGGCGCTGAAATCGTGTTCAACATGTCGGCCGACAACGACTGCGTCGGCAAGCATTCCTATCTGAGGAATCTTGTAAAGCAACAGTCGGCAAGATGCATCGCCGGATACGTATTCTCTTCCTGCGGATTTGGCGAGTCAACGACCGACGTTGTTTTCGCCGGCACTTCAATAATCTGCGACAACGGCTCAATAATCGCCGAAGGAGAGCGCTTCGCCATGGACAGACGGATGACCGTAGGAGAAATCGACGTCGAGAGTATCCGAAACGACCGCCGCGTCAACACCACGTTTGCCGAGAGCCGCGGGCTGCACTCACGGCAAGCCGTCACGATAAACGCTTTGCCGCAGACTCCGTCGGCACTCAATCTGACAAGAGCCGTCAATCCTCTCCCGTTTGTGCCGTCAGGCTCCAAACTCGATTCTTACTGCGAAGAGATTTTCGCCATCCAATCCACCGGATTGGCACAACGGTTTGCCCACACGCATGCGGAAACAGCCGTAATAGGCATCTCCGGAGGTCTTGACTCCACTCTTGCGCTTCTCGTGGCAGTAAACACATTTGACAAGCTCCACAAAGACCGCAAAAACATTATCGGCGTCACAATGCCTGGATTCGGCACCACCGACAGGACTTACACCAATGCCCTGTGTCTTATGAAGTCGCTCGGCGTGACCATCCGCGAGATTTCAATCAAAGATTCCTGCATCCAGCACTTCAATGACATCGGCCACGACATAAACGTGCACGACGTGACTTATGAGAACTCTCAGGCCCGTGAACGCACCCAACTGCTTATGGACATTGCCAACCAACGCAATGGAATGGTAATCGGAACAGGCGACCTGTCGGAGCTTGCTCTCGGATGGGCCACCTACAACGGCGACCACATGTCGATGTACGGAGTCAACGCAAGCGTGCCCAAAACGCTGGTAAAACATCTTGTTGCGTGGATTGCCAACCGCCTTGACGACGAAACGGCAAAAACCACATTGCTCGACATCGTCGACACCCCTATCAGCCCGGAACTGATTCCAGCCGACAAAAATGGCAATATAAAGCAAAAGACCGAAGACATCGTCGGTCCTTACGAACTGCACGACTTCTTCCTTTACAATTTGCTCCGTCACGGATTCTCTCCGAAGAAGATTTTTGCGCTCGCGCAAATCGCCTTTGACGGAGAATTTGACAATGCCACCATCAAGAAATGGCTGACAACATTCTGCCGCCGTTTCTTCAACCAGCAATTCAAACGCTCTTGTCTGCCCGACGGCCCGAAAATCGGATTGTCGCTGTCGCCGCGTGGCGACTGGCGGATGCCAAGCGATGCCACATCACGTCTGTGGCTTGACGAATGTGAAAAACTTTAACAAAAAATGGACAAGAAAATTTCTTTTATAGGCATAATTCCCGCCCGCTACGGCTCATCGCGTTTTCCTGGGAAACCACTGGCTAAGATAGGCGGAATGACAATGATAGAACGCGTGTGGCGGCAAGTGGCCAAAGTGCTCGGAGACGCCGTCGTTGCAACCGACGACAGCAGGATTCTCAAAGAGGTGGAACACTTCGGCGGACGTGTCGTAATGACAAGCGAAAGCCACCGGAGCGGCACAGACCGTTGCTTCGAAGCCTACCGCAACTGCGGCTCGACTGCCGATGTGATAATAAACATACAAGGCGACGAGCCGTTTATCCACGAGCAGCAGATTGAGGAGATAATGCAATGCTTCAACGACGATGACACTCAAATTGCCACCCTCGCACGTAAGTTTGACAAAGAGAAAGGCTTCGATGCGCTAAGCGACTGGACAAAACCGAAACTGGTCCTCGACAACCGCAACTATGCGCTCTACTTCTCACGTTCGGTCATACCATACATCCGTAACAAAGAAACAGGGGAATGGGCTGAATCGTTCCCGTTTCTTATGCATGTAGGCATGTATGCCTATCGTGCGTCAGTGCTTGAGGAAATCACCAGTCTGCCTCAGTCGTCACTTGAAATCGCAGAGTCGCTTGAACAACTGCGCTGGCTGCAGAACGGATATAAAATCAAAGTCGGACTGACCGAACACGAGACAATAGGAATCGACACGCCTGCCGACCTCGAGCGTGCAAACAAATTTCTTGAAAGCAGCAATTTGCCAAAATGATGCAACGCCCTGAAATAAAAGAACTGTCAAACATACAGATTTTCAAGCCTCAGTCTACAACACTCGACAACGGCATCGATATGAAATCAATAAGCATCGGCGACCAGCCGGTGTCGAGGCTTGACATCATTTTTGAAGGAGGCAGATGCGACGGCAGAAATCAAACCGTAAGCGAAATGCTTTCGGCAATACTCCGCGAAGGCACAACAAGTCTCAACGCGCAGGAGATTGCAGAGGCCCTCGACTACCACGGCGCATGGCTCGGATGCGACGCTTCGTCTCACAATGCCACGCTGTCGCTCTATTCGCTGAACCGCAACTTTGAGAAAGTGGTGCCTATTCTTGCCGACATTGTGATGAACCCGTCGTTTCCGGAGCAAGAACTCAGCAACTTGAAATCGCTTGCCGCCAACCGCCTGCGCATCAACCGGCAGAAAGTGGCATTCCTCGCTATGGAGACGTTCGCTCGGCTGCATTTCGGTGAAGGCTCCAACCTCGGAAAGGTTGTCTCAGAAAATGACATCGAAAGCATCACGACTGAAGAGCTATCTAAATTCCACAAGCAATGGTTTGCCCCGCAAAACATGACTGTCATCCTGTCCGGGAAAGTGGAAGGGCAAATGTTTGACGTGGTCAACAACTGCTTCGGCAAAACGCCCGTCACAGGCGCCCCACAGCAAAGCGCAACCGACAGCCCGTCAATAAAATTCAAACCCGACACCATTGTCGTCGACAAACACGACGCACTGCAGTCTGCCGTAAGGATGGGCATGCCAACCGTGCTTCGCTCCGACGCCGACTACATCCCTCTACGCATTCTGGTCACAGCACTCGGCGGATATTTCGGCAGCCGGCTGATGACCAACATTCGCGAAGACAAAGGATACACCTACGGCATCTCGGCATCACTGCTGGGCTATCGCAACAATTCTTTTATTTCAATCAGCTGCCAATGCGACACTTCCCACACTTGGCAAGTGGCAAAAGAGATAAAGACCGAGATTGAGAAACTGCAGAACGACACAATTCCCGATGATGAATTACGAAGGTTGAAGTCGTTTATGATAAGCGACCTGGCACGCACCCTCGACACGCCATTCTCAATCGCCGACTATTACGCGTCGCTCCACAACAACCACATCAGCACAGACTATTTCGAGCGGCAGCTGGCTACAATCAACTCCATTTCCGCCTCCAGCCTTCTCGACATAGCGCAACGCCGGCTGTCATCGGCAGAGATGCTAACTGTTGTTGCCGGTAATGCCAAAGAATTGTAAAACCACAAGAACTGACAAAGGCAGGACAGACGCCAACCGCTTCTGCCCTGCCTTTGATATTCAACAACTGTAATTACTTCTTCTCCGACTTCACAATCTCGTAGCTTTCAGCATCGATGTGGTAAAACGACAAATATGCCTTGCCTTCCTTCGCCTGACGCTCCGCTATCTTGTTGCGGTAGTCCTTCATTCGTGCGGCAAACGTGTTGATTTCCGACTGTCCCTGCGCAGCTTTTTCCGACTCGCAGCCCACTTCCACATTTTCTCCGTGCACTTCCTCAAGTTTGGCATAATCAGCCTCCATTTTCTTCACCGCAGCCTCGTCGATACGGTCCTCGACAAGCACACCTTTCACTCTCAACACCTTATGGATGGCATCCTTTTCAAATGCCTCGAAAGCTCCGGCAGCCTCCGCACGAAGCATACGGTCGTCCTTCGCGCTCACAAGAAATGCCTTGCGTCCGCCATGCTTGCACAAATGCGAGCACTCCCCTTCCACAACAATTGTGTCGCCAACATATTTTTCCGCGTTGTCGAGCACGTTGTCAACTGTCAGCGCCTCGTCGGCAACCGCCGCCTGACCACTGTCTGCCTTAGATCCGCAACTTGCCAAGAATATACTTGCAGTCGCCATTAATGCCAATAACGTTTTTTTCATCTGTTTGTTTTATTTTGAATTAGTGAATAATAATATCGGGATAAACACATAAATACCGAGAATCAGCGTCACAATGCCGCTCACCACCGCCTTCCTACGACAACGGCGACAAACCGCAAACGCCACAACCGCCAGCACCGCATTGAACACCAGTACCATCCAACTTCCGGCAAAGGCTATGCGTGGATACACCAGCTGGTCGTTGCCCGACGTGAACGACAGCGTGAACGGGAAAACATACGCCTCCAGCTTCTCATAACGCGACTTCGCAATCTTCTCGCTGAAATTGCTGAGCAGCGACATCGAATTGTTGTCGACCGCGCAATATTCTATCTTATCGCCATCGTTGACATTGACAACCCAGTTGAATACGTTTGCCATTATGACTATCTTCTCCGTTTCCGGATTCCACTTAAACGGCATCCGCCGCATTGCATAAGTCGAAGCCTCAAGCATATACACATTGTGGTCTGCATCAGTGACAACGCCAAGGAAACGATGGTCGACATTCTCCGTGACAAACACATGGCGCACATCAATCTTTTCAGCGTCTGCCACACGATGCACATAAGGTCTGCCCACCTGCATTTTCACATGATAAAGCCGATGATTGGCATCTGCCATCAGATAGCCCTCGTCATACGGCTTACGGGATGTGACATTGGCATTCATCACCGTTGCAGGAAATGCAAAGCCCTCATCTTTAAGCATCTTCGTGAATCGCGCACTGCGCTCAGGCAAGACGGCATTTGTCGCCATATCGACAAACTCCATTCCGTCAGACGTGAATCGGAACACCTCCGTAGCGTCTTCAAGCTCCAGACGCTCCGGCATCGACTCCATCATCATGTCTACCCTGGCATTGACACGGTTCACCTCCCGCGGACTGCTTACAAAAACCCACGAGTTTTCCTTAAATATTTTTATCGACACCTGACGCCCGCAGACAGTGTCGGGCAACTCATCCTTGCCCGACAGCACGGTGTAGAACACCTGCGGAAGCAGGCGGTCGCGCTCGTCGCGTGTCACCTCTTTCGACAAAGAGCCGTCAGCATTCAGCTCAAAATACTTCATCTTGCCGTCATCGTTGTCGCTACGCGACGTGACAAACTTATCCGACACCGGGCTATAATAAACCACCTGCGACTTCGATGCCGACGGCACGGCAAAACCGACAAGCCACGGAAGAAACCATGCCAGAACCAACGTGGCTGCCACAACAAGAAATATGTTACTCAATTTTTTCATCATCAATCCTGAAGGCCCTCCTTAAACCGATATACCGAACGATAAACAAGCAACGCACACGACAGCGAGGCTACGACAAACAGCAGCAGCACGCCGTTGTAGGCCTCCGGTGCATCGCCGGCAAAAAGCCATGAAACGACACCGACTCCAAGCAATGACAACGCCACCTTCTGGACTCGGCATCCTTCAATACACACCGCTGCGGTGAAAAAATAGGCAACGACTCCAGCCACAAACCACGGCGACATGGTCAAAACAACCCGCGACACAAGTTCAGGGGCAAGAATACGCATATCGTAAACCACAACAATCACCGACGTCACAACCGAAACCGCCACTATTTCAGCCAAACCGACAGCAAGCATGGCAAGCACCATACGGTTTTGCGAATACGGGAGATGCAATGTCAACTTAAACCGTTTCTGCACCATTTCAGGCAGCATCTGGGCAAGCCCCACACCAACGCCCACCGCCAGCGGGATAAACGTCAGATGATTCACAAACATATTGTCCTTCATCAGCATAATCTGCCAGATATGCTCTACGCCTTTCACTGTTCCAACCCGGTTCATGCTCAGAATCTCGAATCCAGCCATACACACCGACAGAAGCAGTCCTATCAAAAACACACCGCGTGTTTTCAACCATTCTTTATATATTATTGCCTTCAACATAGTTCTAATATTTACCTGTCAATCCTATGAAAATGTCCTCCAACGACAATTTTTCCTGTCGTAAATCCTTATACTCGATTGCTTTTTCCTCCAATATTTTCCGCACAGCCTCACCGGTCTCGAAACTGAACGTCTCGCAATTCTCCCGAATGCGCGAAGTGCTGTAGAGGCGGCTGTCGGACTCCAATGCGCTGCAATCAGCAGCCGTAAACGCATAACGATGGAATGTGTCCATCAATTCCTTCACTGGCTTCTGCACCAATATCCTGCCATAGTCAAGAATTATGCAGTCGTCCACAAGCCGTTCCATATCCTGGATGATGTGCGATGTCATAAACACCGTCTTATTCTCCGCCTTGGCATACTCACGCAAATAGTCGGTAAACAGACGGCGATAACCTGGATCAAGCCCCAAAGAAAAATCATCGAGCACCAAAAGGTCGGCATTCTGCGCAAGAATCAATCCCAACGCCACCTGCGACCGCTGGCCGCACGACATGCTTGACAACTTCTGGTCGGGCGTGACTTTCAGTTTCTCCATCAACTCATAATACGCCGCACGATTCCACTTTTTATAAAATTGAGAATAGAAACGCTCTATCTGTCCGATAGTCATAAAGGCATACTGCACATGCCCCTCCAGCAGCAACGCGATGCGCTCGCGGGTAGCCGCCGACATTTTTGTTATGTCTTCACCAAAGATTTTGCACACACCACTCTGCGGGCGCAGATAGCCCATCAGAATGTTGATTGTCGTAGTTTTTCCTGTTCCGTTCTTTCCGAGGAGTCCCAAGATGCGTCCTTTCGGCACATCAAACGACAGATTGTCATAGATAATCCGCCCTTTACCATAGCGCTGAGACAACCCCTTGACGGAGATTACAATCTCTTCTTCCATTTGTTGACTTTGTTTACTTCTTCAAGGTGCAAATTTAAGGCAATAAAAACCGCCTGCAAATACCTAAAAAAGAGTATTCGCAGGCGGCTTACGTCCTATTCAATACCTAATAATTGTGTTATTCGGTGAAATTCATATTCTCAATCCGTGTAAAACAGATGTTGGCCCAGTTCTTGTTGGCAATCACCGAGGTGAGACACAAGCCCAAAGCGCGCGCCGCATTGACAATCATATCTATGTCGTCGACATAGAAACCGCTTAGAAACATCCGTCCTTTAGGTTTCATTGCCCGGGCGTAGACAGCGATGTCGTTGAGAATGATGTTGCGGTTGATGTTTGCCATGACAAAATCAAACGCTCCAGTCTCTGTCACCGTTTCCGCGCCACCAAGACGCAACTCCACTTCCGGTGTATCGTTGAGTTTTATATTGTCCACCGCATTTTCGTATGCCGCCGGATCAATCTCCACACCGACCACCTTCTCCGCGCCTCTCATAGCCGCAAGGATGGCAAGGATGCCCGTTCCCGTTCCCATGTCGAGCAACGACAGTCCCTCAAGGTTATTGTTGAGCAATCGGCCTATCATCATACTCGTCGTTTCATGATGCCCTGTGCCGAAAGCCATTCTTGGATCTATCACGATGTCGTATTCCGCAGACGGATAGTCGTGATGGAACGAACTGTGGACAACACACCGGTTCTCAAACACAATTGGTTGGAAATAGTTTTTTTCCCACTCGCTGTTCCAATCCTGACCAGGGATAAGCTCCTCTGAAAATTCAATCTTTCCCTCAAACGGATATGAAGCGACGGCATCTCTCACCGCTGCCGCGTCATACAGTTCTTTTTTCACATATGCCGACAATCCTTCTGCGTCGGGGACAAAACTTTCAAAATTCTTCTCACCCAACAGCGCCGCCAGGATGTCTGTTTCTGACTCCATACACGGTGTCATGTTAAACCGCACCAAATAATAGTCGTTCATTGCTCAATTGTGTTTTTTAATATAAAATAAAAAAGAGACTACCTTTATCAAGCAGTCTCTTTAGAGGTTCGTGGCGGAATCGAACCGCCGTACACGGTTTTGCAGACCGTTGACTAAGCCACTCATCCAACGAACCATTTCGTCTTTGCGTTTGCAAAGGTAGGCAAAAGATATTTAACGTGCAAATATTTATTGAACATTTTTTCGCTGACTTTCATCCTCGTTTGGCAAAGCGTTATTTATCAGCACTGTTGCCAACAAGTATTTTTCTTCAGAAAATGCGCTTGACGGGATAAAATCGAACGCCATGGCTTTGCCGGCATGAAACAGTTTGATTCCGGCATCCGCGACATCGCTCCTGCAGAAAGCCTCCCATCCTGTCTTTTTTACTGAAATGACGGCATTCTCCCCGTCGACAAACTCGCGTTCGATTCCGCCTTCGCCAATCCTTACACGGCAACGGCGTATCGACGACACGCATTCCTCGCTCAACGCATAATAGAAATATGCAAGTCCGAGCATCATCGGAATCACGAAAAACTCAACCATAAGGGCTGCGTAGAGAAAATTCAGATTCCACAACGCCAAGACCGGGAACGGCAAGGCTACAAGCACAAAGAGCCACCATCTCCGCTTCAAATACAAAGGAAACAACTGCCGCATATAGGCACCAGCAGACAATTTATAGACTTCCGACTCTATCATTTAGACGTGTCGAGGAATGAAAAATACACCGCTCCGACAAGAAGCAGGAATGCCACGATATGATTCCATCGTATCGACTGCCCTTGAAACACGAATGTGGCGACAACCGTAAACACAACCAGCGTTATTGCCTCCTGCATCACCTTCAACTGAACCAACGAGAACGGTCCGCCATTTCCGGCATAGCCGATGCGGTTGGCAGGCACCTGAAACGCATACTCGGCAAGGGCGATTCCCCAAGAAAACAGTATCACGGCATACAGCGGCCAATTCTTAGTTATGCCAAGCTCTCCCAAACGCAAATGTCCATACCATGCCAATGTCATAAACACATTAGACACAACAAGCATCAATATTGTCAATATCGCAGAATTCATCATTTACCAAGTTTTATTCCATATTTTTCATAGACAGCCATACTCTCACGACGGCACTGCTGGCTGATTCCCGTTCCGTCGGATTTGAACAACGCTTTTAGATTGATATAATTCTTCCCGTTGTCATACGTAAACGAGAACACCTGTTTCTTCAACTCGTTTGCCTTGTCGCAGGCAGGAGCATTACCTGTTGCTGGGTCTGCTCGGAGATCCAAAGGCACACTGTCGACTCTGACCGGCGACACCACTCCGCAAGGAGGATATCCAAGCACTGTCCACATAACCATATCTTTAATTTTTTCAGGAGTGCCGACACCCTGTATTGCCACCGAGGCAGAAGATATTCGGCGTGGGATGAAATCATTGTCTGTGGTCCATTCCACAGTATCCGTCTCGAAATCTTTTCCTATCAACGAATGATAATATGAGCGCGACAGCACCTCGGTCATAACCACAGGAGTCACCGACGCGCTTGCCAGATACGGAGCAAGCAGATGTTCGGCTGTGCGGCGGCGCACATAGCCATATCCTTCCCCCTTCCTTCCCGAGTCTGAATAGTTGGTTCTGATCAGATAATCCCCCACATCAAAACGGGCATATCTCCAATTGTCGGTTTCAAAATACGCGGCATTGCCATAGGCGTCTATCACACCGAAATTGGCTTCCACGCCAAGAGGCTTCGGCAACGTGTCGAGCAGACATGCGAAATCATCCACCGTGCGGCATTTTCCCAGAGCAATTGCCATAACCGCTCCCTCTTTATCCATTACCGAGACCGTGTCGTTCTTCAGATTGTAGGACGCCGTGTTCATTATGGCAAACCCAGCATCGTTCATTCCCATCCAAGCCTCCTTGCATTCCTTGTCGGAACTGTTGAAAAGCGCCACATAAGGAATTTTTCCGGCGGCATCTATCCGTTCCACCTTATTGTTCAAATCGCTCGTGTCGCGATGCTTCCACAAAATTGGCCTGCCGTCGGCAGTCAGGCTGCCTGATATGATGGCCGAGGTGCATGCCGCTGCGTCCACAACAGCCACACACGCCAACATCACCGATAATATTGTCTTCTTCATCTGCATCTGTAGATTTTTATTCTACAAAGGTAATGCATCTATAAAAAATATGGCAATTCCAGATAAAAAAATCCAAAACTGCCATATCGTAATTTATTTTCAGACTACCCTACTTCACGATAATCTTCTCAGTCGACACCCCGCCGTTGCCAATCATTCTGACAATATACATGCCAGCCTGAACCGACAACGCCAAACGGTTGCAATTGCGAGAATTTGCAACAAGGGCGCCCGCCTCATTATACACAAACACCTCGTCGGCCACTGCGCTTAAACGCAACTCACCATCGGCATAATCAGCTGTCAAACCGCTGTTTCCGCCAATGCACTCAACGCCCGACTGTCCATAATAAACCGGCTCATACTCATTGCCATAACGGTCGAGCACACAGACTGCATAATTATATCCCGACTTCTTGTCGTCAGGCATTGTATATGTGGTTTTATAACTCACTCCGAGCAGATATTCCGCAGGGATGTTTGAATCCAAAGTTTCCACATTCACAGACTCCGGCACTGCATACACCGAATAGCGCACATTGTCCACTCCTGCCCACGACAGCACCTTGGCACGCTTGCTGAGCGCCGACACCTGCACCTTCTCCAAATCGGATTTCTTCCAATCAATTGCAGGCGTAAGCGCTTTGTTCTGGAACTTGTTCACCTGCAGCCATTCGCCAAAGCCGGATTGCTTCTTGCCTGTTACATAAGCCGCTGAATAAAACACCGCTCCCGGAGCCTCGTTTTCCGTATAGTCGCGTGAGAACTGCACCTGCTTTCCAATCTCTTCCCAATCGCCGGTTGTGTTTGACGAGTTCAAGAACGAAATTGAATGGCTTGCGTAATGATGGCGTCCAAAATGCTTTGCCACATACGACCACCACTTTGTCATCGGTCCGAACGGATTGGTCTTGTGGTTGGTTTTCCAATACAGCTGCGGCGAGATGTAGTCTATGGTTCCAGCCTCAAGCCATGCCACAGGATCAGAGAAAATTCCATCATATTGCCAGTCGCTTGCCACAGGGCAACGGTCGATGCCGTGTTTTGCTGCAACAGCGGCTGATGTGCACGCCGCACCGGCAGGGCTTATGCCGAAACGCACATACGGCTTTTGCTGCTGCACCATTTTGTAGACATCGGCAACCATCTGGTTTACGTTGTTTCTACGCCAGTCACCAAACGTCATCGACGCGCCTGATTCTTGCCACAGATCGTAATCGCCGGCGCTGCTGGTCACAGGAATGCCTTCTGGATAAAAATAATCGTCAAACACAAGTCCGTCAACATCATAGTTGCTGATGATTTCCTTGCACACGTCAACGATACGCTTACGCACCGACTCCAATCCAGGATTCAGAATCGTGGTCGTCTTACCATCACTTTTGGTGTATGCCAACAACATACCCGCAGACTTCAAAGCCTGGTCCTGCGCTGTCGACCAATTGCTTCCTGTAGAGAATCGATACGGATTGACCCACGCATGGCACTCCATTCCCCTCTTATGGCATTCCTCAACCACAAACGCCAACGGATCCCATCCCGGATCCTTGCCGCGAGTTCCCGTAAGGTAGCTCGACCATGGCTCGTAGCTTGATTTATAGAATGCGTCACTCATTGTGCGCACCTGGAAATAGACGGCGTTGAAATTGTTTTTTTGCAAAACGTCGAGATACTTGACCATCTCGTTTTTTTGCGCTGTGGTTGAGCTGGTGCTGCTTGGCCAGTCGAGAGCCCACACTGTTGCCATCCACACGGATCTCACTTCTCTCTTCACGCCCGACGACATCGGCAATGCCGCTATCGCCAGCAAAACGGCAGCTAAAGCACTGCGCTTCAATAATGAGGAAAAATTCATTTTTTAGGTTTAGTTAGGATTTTGATACAAAATTTTTTATCGCTCGCCAAATTTACGAATTTTTCTTCACGTCAGCGCCGAGCGTGCTGGTTTTTCGCTAAATTTGTGACATCAATGCCCATTTTGTTAAAAAAGCAAAATGGGCGGAATATTCACCCGGTATGACCTCCCTGACGGGAGTAAAGCAAACGTTATACTATTTTATGTTTTAAAAACACGGTGCGTGTGGATTTTATTTGTATCTTCATCCCCGAAAAAGATTTAATTTTAGGAATATGAGAAATTTCACCAACGTAAACGATATCGGCGACTTGAAAGCCGCAGTAAAAGAAGCATTGGAAGTGAAAGCCAACCGCTTCGGGTACAAACACCTTGGAGAGAACAAAACTTTGCTAATGATTTTCTTCAACTCATCGCTGCGCACACGACTCAGCACTCAGAAGGCAGCCATGAACCTCGGCATGAACGTAATCGTTCTCGACGTGAACCAAGGAGCATGGAAACTTGAAACAGAGCGTGGCGTGATTATGGACGGCGACAAGCCCGAACACCTTCTCGAGGCAGTTCCGGTGATGGGATGCTACTGCGACGTCATCGGTGTGCGGTCGTTTGCACAATTTCAGAGCAAGGACGACGATTATTCGGAAAAGATTCTGAACCAATTCATCAAATACTCCGGCAGACCGGTGTTCAGCATGGAAGCGGCGACACGCCATCCGCTGCAAAGTTTTGCCGACCTTATCACAATCGAGGAATACAAAAAGAAGGAACGCCCGAAAGTGGTGCTCACATGGGCTCCGCATCCAAAAGCGCTTCCACAGGCCGTGCCCAACTCTTTTGCAGAATGGATGCGCGCTACCGACTATGACTTTGTCATAACCCACCCACACGGCTACGAACTGTCGGAGGAATTCACCGCCGGAGTGCCTATAATCTACGATCAGGACGAAGCTCTCCGCGGCGCCGATTTTGTATATGCCAAAAACTGGGCGGCATTTGCCGACCCCAACTACGGAAAAGTGCTGAGCACCGACCGCTCATGGACTGTCACCACAGAAAAGATGGCGCTGACAAACAATGCCTACTTCATGCATTGTCTGCCGGTGAGACGCAACATGATTGTGAGCGACGACGTAATTGAAAGTCCTCAGTCAATTGTCATCCCAGAGGCTGCAAACCGCGAGATTTCAGCCACCGTGGTCTTGAAACGCATTCTTGAATCACTATAAGGCAATGAAACGGTTTGTGTCAATATTGGTGGCAAGTGTTGCCGCACTTGCCGCATTCGCATCGCCGTCGACACGGCAATGGGACGAAGGCCCACTGAAATGGAGCGACTTTAAAGGCAACCCTGCTATAAAGTCGACTACTTCTTATTTCAAAGGTTTTCTGAAAACGGTCACCGACATTGAGCACGAGGGAAAGACGCGGTTCAACTCCGACGTACGCTTTGCCACTTCGGCGGTTGCGCTGATGGACTGCAATGCGTCTTATGCCGACTCCGCCTACCGCACCGACCAGATGCTGCGCTATCACCAGCTGCAGTTTGACATGCTCGAGATTGTACGCCGCAGGCTTCAAGCCGACCTTAATTCGGGAATGACCGGCATTGAGGCCGACAACAGAGTAGCGTACTATCAACGAATATACAATGAGCAGACATCCGATTTGGCGAGAGCGACGGTCAACGGCAGCAACGACCAGCGGCTTCAGCAGTACGAATACATGACCCGCAAACAGCTGGAGGAACAACTGCTGCCCAGCGTGCCTGAAGTAAAACCGGGCGACTGGCAAGCCGGTTGGTTTGTAGGCACCGGATGCCTGATTCCGACAGGCGGCATTTCCGACCTGTTCAACTACGCATGGTTGTTCAACATCGGACTCTCCGGCGGATACAAGAATCTGATTCTTAAAGCCGACATTTCATACGGGCAGCCAGACATACACAATTTCACAGACTACAATTTCAACCCGTTCAACAAAACGACCGCCGAAGGCAACCGCTATCAATCGCTGAACAAATACACGAAACTGCTGTCGGGGAGCGTCTCGTTAGGCTATCGCGTCATCGACGTCAAACGTTTTGCCATAACACCGCATATCGGCGGCGGATGGACCAACTACGCTTGGAACAGCGGCGAATTCAAGGAGTTTGAGGAGAATGGGGAAACGGTTTGGAAACTTGTCACCGAATCGCAGAAAGAGTCTTTCCACAGCTTCAATTTCATGGCCGGCATCGACTTCGACTGGCGTTTCCACACCACAGTAAGCGACAAGTCGTCATTCTTGTCGGGACGTCGCGAGCAATACACGTCGTCGGTCCGCCTGACGCCATATGTAATCTGCTACAACTACGGATCGCTCAGTCCGGCAATAAAAGGCGTGCACTTTGGAATCAATCTGACATACAGCGGATTCATAAGGGCTCTCCGAATCAACTGACAGCACAACAAAAGGCAGGAGTTCGTTCCTGCCTTTTGTTTATTTCTCAGGCAATCGCCTGCTTTCTTTTCTCAGCACTACAGCAAACGCAGTGACGACCATCAGACCGGTAAGCACCCACGATATCGGATAGACCGACATCAGCATCTTGAATCCGTGATAGTTGGGACACACCACATAAACCCACACAATCCTCAGCAGGCACGTGCCGACAACCGTAAACAGCGTTGGCATCAACGACCGTCCCATCCCCCGCAACGACGATCCGGATATCTCATAACTACATGCGAGCCACTGGAATGCCAACACCGTGTGCAAACGTATCGCTCCATACTCATGGACCACCGCGTCGGTCGAGAAGAAATTCAGGAAGAAGTCGTCCTGCCACACAAACAACAGGTTGGCAAATCCACAACCGACGACGCTCATCGCCATGCAGAGCCAGAATATGCGCTTCACACGCTGCATCTGCCCCGCGCCGTAATTCTGCCCGATAAAACTGATTGCAGCGCCATTGAACGCCACGACAATGAAATAGCAGTAGAATTCAAAATTCAATGCCGCCGACGAGCCTGCCACCGCGCCTGCACCATAGGTGTTGATTGTAGACTGTACTATCACGTTCGACACCGAAAACACCATTCCCTGCAACCCTGCCGGAACTCCTATTTTCAATATCCGCCTCAATTCCTGTCCATAAATTCGGATTCCCTTCAATTGAAGTTTGAGCGGTCCACGCTCTTTCAACATCAACACCACAATCATCGCAGCGCTCAATGCGTTGGCGATTCCGGTAGCGATAGCCACTCCCTCAACACCCATTCCGCACCAAAGCACAAAAATCAAATTGAGCACGGTGTTGACAATACCTGCCACGACAAGGATGTAAAGCGGGCGGCGCGTGTCGCCTTTGCTGCGCAACACAGCTGAACCGAAATTGAAAATCATAAAAAACGGCATTCCCAAGAAATACACCCGCAGATAGAGCACTGCCATGTCGAGCACCTCCTGTGGCGTATCTATCAGTTCAAGAATCGGGCGTGCCACCGCCACGCCAAGCACTGCGAGAAACAATCCGCTGGCGAGCGCCAGCACAGACACCGTCGACACCGACCGGCGCACGCCATCGTCATTGCCGCTTCCTATCTGATTGGAGATTATGGCGTTGGCTCCCATCGAAATGCCGACAAACAAATTGATAAGCAGGCTGATTACCGGAGAATTGGCGCCAACGGCAGCAAGTGCCTCGCGGCCTACGAAACGTCCCACCACCGCCACGTCTATTGAATTGAACAATTGTTGAAGCACACTGCTTGCCGCCAACGGCAGGCTGAAAAGCAATATTTTTTTCAACAACGGTCCGTTGAGCATATCTATCTGATTCTTCTGCGCCATCAATTTCTCTTTTTATAACAGTGTGCAAAGTTAGCCCAAATATGCCACTCTCAATGTACCCGAATTCTTTATTTTGCTTTATTTAAAATTTCATCCGCCGCATTTCCGCAGAAAGCAAGAAGTCATCACAACTACTTCCGCCCTCCGCCTACCGCCGACGGCAACTGCGACGCAATCCATCGACACACCGGCATCCTGACCTTGTCGACAAGAATGCACACGACAAAAATCGCCACATAAAGCGCCACACTGCGCCACACGAATCCAAACGTGTCGTAGTCCTCATAAAGACCGATCAACGAGTTGCGCAGTTTAATCCAAAAATATGGCGTCTTGTGAAGCAGGTAGACCATAAACACAGACACCGAAACCCAATTGACCGCCGGCGAAGAGAATGCCGGGATTTTCACAAAGACCATAAACAATGCCACCGCCGACAACAGCACAAAAGGATTGTTGTAAGCGAAATCAAGAGCCAACCCGATGGCGACTGTCGACAATAGATAGACACACAAATATCCCCACAACGGAAAAGCCTGCAGCAACGGCAAGTTTCTATGCAGACAATGACCTATAACGTACAGAAACACCATCTGCATCACGTTGTAGCCTGTAGGATTTATTCCCCCTTTGTGAAACCAGCCCAGATACACGTTTATGAATATCAACGCAAGCAGCATCAGATGCAGCCTGCGCCCGTCAAGACGCTCAAGGCCGGCATTCAGGAGCGGGCTTAAAAGAAACAAAGCAAGATAAGCCGGGACAAACCATAAGTCAGTTTTTGAATAAACAAGCAATGCGCCCACAAAACCGTCTGCCAAACAACCCGCCTCAACGCATCTGCATGCATAGGCAAGCAGCGAGGCAAACAGGCACCACAGCGTGAAGTCAAGCAGACGGCGCCTGGTAGCCTTTATCCCGTAATAGCCCGAAATCAGCACAAAGCAGTTGACACCCACTATCGACAGTGATTCAAGAACGTCTTTCCACAAAACGCCAGAATCCAACGCATACAACTGTTCCCTTGTGGGCAAACCGAATGTGGCGCCGACAAAATGAACCATCAGCACCATCATCATACTCAATATGCGCAACATCTCTATTGCCGAATTCCGTTGTTTCATCACAATCTTTTTTTTAGAACGCCTCTCCTATCGCAAACACGAAGCCACAGGTGTTGCGTCCGAATCCGAAATCAATACGACCATTGACATTATGTTTCAGCTCAACACGCAGTCCGATGCCTCCATTCGCCAGAATGTCCTTGCCTCTGAAATGTCCGGGCGACGTAAACACATTGCCCATTCCTCCCCATAGCGCCACGCCAAAGCGTGAAAACAAATGCTGACGGTATTCCACCTGCAGCGTTGTCAGGTTATTGTCGATATAACGTCCTGAATAATAACCCCTCATACGGATTCCGCCGCTGCCCAAAGCTTCCCGTAGCGGCCACGGCGACTGCTTGCTGTTGAAACTTGCATACGCGTCAAAGGCAAGCATCGCTCCTTTCCACAACGGCTGATAGTAATTACCCGTAAAACTGAGATTGAACAATGTCCTGTCAAACGTGCCAAGCACCTGAGGCCTCACCCCCATGCGCAGCATCAGGTTCACACCTCGCCGCGGCTGAAGAATGAAGTCGCGCGTGTCGTACTGCAGCACCAATCCGAGCCCCGTGAAGAAATGCGATTTGTCTTGTCCCTCAAGATAATCGATATTGTCAATCTTTGTAATCTCGGCATAAACCAAGTCTATCAATGCGCCGATATTGAAATTGCCTGTCATCAGATACATAAGGTCGGACGTATATTTCAACTGATTTCTTGTATAGTCAATCTTCGGATTCAAGCCACAAGCCTCTCGAGAGATTCCCCAGAAATCAAGCGGGGAATACGTATACTCCAACTTATAGGAATAGCGCAGTCTTCTTCCCGGGAAATGAGTATTTCCACTGGCTGTAAGGGCAAAAAATCCATTAAGAGTCACATTGCCTATCAATGTGATGTCAGAAGGCTGCATAATCGAGTCGGTGCGGTCAAGCCGATACAGTCCTGTCGCACCGCCGCCTATTCCGAAACTGCCCTCTCTCGTATACGACGGCATCACAATGAAGTTCACATCAAACTTCTTTTCAAACGAACGGTCCTTGTTTCCAGTTGCCAGACGGTCAAGATAACGGAGAAACTTCGTGTCGCGTTTCAGCATTGACGTGAACGGACCGGAAACCTCCTTCTGCGCCACGACAGTGTCGGCCGGCTGTGGCGACAACAGTTCTTTAGGCACAAGGCTGTCAATCTCCTCCTGCGACAGCGGTATGTAGCGGTATGACACAGTGTCGGTGCGTTCCTGCGCGACCGCCGCCAGACAAGCCACAAACGCCACAACAAATGCCACGGCAACACTCTTTGCCAATATTATATATTTGTCAATTATGGGTTTCATTTTCTCAATTGGTTATGCAAAGATACGTTGCACGCAACAATATTCAAAGGGCTATCGCTCAACGACATTCTTTTCGGACATTTTTAATGCCTAAATCACCAAAATTTAAATTTAGTGCGCATACGCCCGTTGTCATATCATTTTGCAAACACAAGGCACATTTATAAAACATTTTGACAGCAATATTTGGCAATATCAAATTATAATGTTACTTTTGCGCTAAAATAAGAAAAATATGGAACTTATCATACCTAAACGATACAAACTGAAATTGCTTCCGGAAACAACCGAGATTGCAATCAAGTTTATCAAAGACTCTTTTCAAGAGCGGCTTGCCAAGCGCTTGAACCTACGCCGCGTCACGGCTCCGCTTTTTGTGCTCTCTGGCACCGGTCTTAACGACGACCTCAACGGCGTGGAGCACGCCGTCGGTTTCGACATCAAAGCCATGGGCAACCGCCATGCCGAAGTTGTCCACTCATTGGCAAAATGGAAACGCACAAAACTCGGAGCCTACGGCATTGCGCCCGGCTTCGGACTCTACACCGACATGAACGCCATCCGCACATTCGAGGATTTGGACAACATACACTCATTATATGTAGACCAATGGGATTGGGAAAAGACAATAACAGAAAGCGACCGCACCCTTGACTACCTTATTGACACCGTCAACGACATATATGCCGCGCTGCGCGAGACGGAATGGCTGATTTACGAGCGTTTCCCGCACATCACCCCAGTGCTTCCCGAAAAGATAAAGGTGGTTCACTCACAGCAACTGCTCGACATGTATCCCGACCTTGACCCGAAAGAGCGTGAGCGCGAGATAACGAAACGCTACCGGGCAGTGTTTATCGTCGGCATCGGCGCAGACCTTTCCGACGGCAAGCCTCACGACGGCCGCGCCCCTGACTATGACGATTGGATTACAGAAAACAGCGATGGCTACAACGGTCTGAACGGTGACATAATGCTTTGGAACGACGTGCTCGACATCCCGTTTGAGATTTCATCAATGGGAATACGCGTGAGTCCGGAGTCTCTGCACAAACAACTTGAACTGCGCGGCTGTCTTGAGCGCGAGCAGCTTAAATTCCACCAATCGCTGCTCAACGGCGAGCTGCCCTACTCAATCGGCGGCGGTATCGGTCAAAGCCGATTGTGCATGTTCCTCCTGCAGAAAGCGCATATCGGAGAGGTGCAGGCAAGCATCTGGCCAGAGGAGCACATCGAGGAATGCCGCAAGAACAACATCCTGCTGATGTAGCCTAATTCAGACAAGACATAAACAAGAAAACGCCTACCGTTGTGGCAGGCGTTTTCTTGTTTATGCTGATTCGTTTACAAACCCAATGCGTTGAGCTCGTTTTCCATATTCAGCTGATAGTAGATGTTGCCGAGCAAACGTTTTGTCTGAGTGTCGGTAGTGTCCAATTCATAAGCCTTCTTCATGTAAGGAAGAGCGGCCTGATACAACGGATCAAGTTTCTCCATCTTGAACTTAGTGAAAGCCGCACCCTGAAGTTTCTCCGCCTCTGTTGCAAGAGCCATAGCCTGCTTCATGTACATACGGCCAGCGTTGAATTGAGCCTGGACGTTTTCCGGTTCCATCTCAACAGCCTTTTTGTAGAAATCCAATGCCGAATCCTCATCCTTCTTCTGCTCAAGAACGAATCCCTTCAAATTGTAGAGAGCGGCAGTCGGCTTGTTGGCGATAGCTGCGTCAACCATGCTCAATGCCTCGTCAAGGTTGCCCTTGTTGACATTGTCGTTGATGATTACGTTCATATACTGAGGATCCTTGTCGCCGAACAAAGGAAGAGCCTCTTTTGCAATGGCAACGATACCCTCGTTGTCCTGCAAGCCGGCGTAGCAGCTGATTGCATAGTCAAACGCCTCCTTCTCCTTGTAGCCCAATTTGCGAGCCTGCGCAAACGACGCAACAGCAGCCTTCATGTCTTCAGCCTGCCAAGCGGCGATACCGCGATAGAATGCGATAAGCGACATTGTAGAGTCAGCCACAGCCACCGGGTTGAACTTATCTTTTCCAGCGATGCCCATGGTAGGCAATTCGAGGTATGCTCCCCATGCGTCATAAGCCTCTTTGTACTTCTTCAAGTTGTACAAATCAGAGCCAACGCGGTTGAAATCAACATGGTGTCCGACAAGGATGCCGGCGATATCCTTAGAATATTCAGTCTTGATTTTTGGAAGACCCGTCTTCTTGTCCAATTTAAATGAGCCATCCTTGTTTGTCTGCTTAACAGAGTCCAAAGGAAGAGCCACCTTGAAGTCGTTAAACGCTGTCATCAACGAAGTTGCCATAAGCTCCTTGTCTGCATCCTTGCCAAGCTGAAGCATAGCCATACACTGGTCGTAGATGCCCATGTTTGCCTTTCCTGCAACAAACCAAGTCTTAGCCTGGTCCTTAGTCTCGGCATTTTCCAACGCCGGTTTAATCTTGCCGGCAGCCTCTTTATATGCGTCGACCGACACATTGAAGCCTCCAATCTGATGCTCTACATCGTCAACAAGACTCTTTTGAGCAAATGCACCGAACGTTGTCAAGGCGCAAAGCAATAGAATTGATTTCTTTTTCATTTTAGTTAGATTTTTATCTTTTTTATTCAATATTATTATCTACAACATCTGTCGACAGCTCTTGGTTCTGTCCATCGGCATTATTTTCAGCAATCGCCTCGTCGTCGTCGCATGTGTCGACCACGCAAACCGAAGCGATCTCATCGTTGCGCTTCTCCAAATTGATAAGACGCACGCCCTGGGTTGCACGACCCATCACACGCACATCAGCCACTTTCAGACGGATTGTTATGCCCGACTTGTTTATAATCACCAAGTCTTTGGTGTCGTCAACATCCTTGATGTCGATCAGACGGCCGGTCTTGTCGGTCACGTTGATTGTCTTGACACCCTTGCCGCCGCGGTTGGTGACACGATAGTCGTCAAGCACCGAGCGTTTGCCATAGCCTTGTTCAGAAACCACCATGACTGTTTTTTCCGTACCGAAAGGCATTGTTATCATTCCTACCACGGCATCGTCGCCGCCATCAAGCGTCATGCCCTTCACGCCAGCCGACATACGGCCCATTTCGCGCACTGCCGACTCGTTGAAGCGGATTGCACGGCCGTTGCGGTTTGCCAACAGCACTTCCTCGTTGCCGTTTGTCATGCGCACTTGCAGCAGCTCGTCGCCCTCACGTATCACGATTGCGTTGACACCGTTCTGACGAGGACGTGAATAAGCCTCGAGACGCGTCTTCTTGACTACACCATTCTTCGTGCAGAACATCAGATAGTGAGAGTTGACAAAGTCGGCATCGCCCAGACGTTTCACATTGACAAACGCCTTGACCTTGTCGTCCGACCCGATATTGAGAAGGTTCTGGATTGCACGTCCCTTGCTGGTCTTTGTGCCTTCCGGGATGTCGTAAACCTTCATCCAATAGCAACGTCCCTGCTGCGTGAAGAACAGCATATAGTTATGCATCGTAGCCGTATATATATACTCGATGAAGTCCTCTTCGCGTGTCGATCCGCCTTTGGCGCCGACACCGCCACGATTTTGCGCGCGGAACTCTGTCAACGGAGTGCGCTTCATGTATCCAAGATGCGAGATTGTGATAATCACGTCGTCGTCGGCATAGAAATCCTCAGCGTTGAACTCTTCCGACGCGTAAACAATTTCCGTGCGACGCTCGTCACCGTATTTGTCACGAGTCTCGACCAATTCATCCTCAATTACCTTGCGGCAAACATCCGGATCGTTCAAGATTGAATTCAAATACTCAATCTGGTGCAACAAGTCTTCATATTCCTGGTGAAGCTTCTCCTGGTTCATGTTGACCAACGCGCTCAGACGCATGTCGACAATAGCCTTAGTCTGGACATCATCCAAGTTGAAGCGCTCGCCCAAACGCTGACGCGCCTCGTCGGTTGTCGCCGAAGAACGGATAATTTTAACCACTTCGTCGATATTGTCAGACGCCACAATCAGACCTTTGACAATATGCGCGCGGTCCTCAGCCTTCTTAATCAAGAAACGTGTGCGGCGCATAACGACATCATGTCTGTGGTCGACAAACGCCTGCAACAGCTCCTTGAGGTTGAGCAACTTCGGACGGCCTTCAACGAGCGCTACATTGTTGACGCTGAACGATGACTGAAGCGGAGTCATCTTATAAAGCTTATTGAGCAGCACGTTGGCGTTGGCATCTTTCTTGACTTCCACAACCACACGCACATCTTTGCCCGATGACAGGTCCTTGACGTTGTTGATGCCCTCAACCTTCTTCTCTATAGCGAGGTCGGCAATGGATTTCACCAATTCCGACTTGTTGACATTATACGGGATTTCAGAAATGACAATCACCTCATGTTCCTTCTCCGTTTCAATCTCAGCTTTCGCTCTGACCACGATACGGCCGCGGCCTGTCTCGTATGCCTCTTTCACGCCGGCATATCCATAGATAGTGCCGCCCGTTGGAAAATCAGGCGCCTTGATGTGGCGCATCAGTTCCTCTATTGTGATTTCCGGATTGTCAAGAAGAGCAATCGAAGCGTTGATTGCCTCCGTGAGGTTGTGAGGAGGCATATTGGTCGCCATACCCACAGCGATACCCGAGGCTCCGTTTACGAGCAAGTTCGGGAAACGCGTCGGCAACACTGTCGGCTCCTCCAAAGTGTTGTCGAAGTTTGGCATGAAGTCTACAGTATCCTCGTCAATGTCGCGGAGCATTTCCTCGCCAATCTTCGCAAGACGTGCCTCCGTGTAACGCATTGCCGCCGGAGAGTCGCCGTCGAGCGAGCCGAAGTTACCCTGTCCGAACACAAGCGGATAGCGCAACGCCCAGTCTTGTGCCATTCGCGCCAGCGTGAAGTAAATCGACGAGTCGCCGTGTGGGTGAAACTTACCCATAACCTCACCTACGATACGCGCACATTTCTTTGTCGGCTGGTTGGACGTGTTTCCAAGTCGCTCCATTCCAAACAGCACACGCCTGTGCACGGGCTTGAAACCGTCCCTCACATCAGGCAGCGCGCGCGACACTATCACCGACATTGAATAGTCGATGTAAGCGTCCTGCATTTCTTTTTCAATATTGATCCTTCTAATACGATCTTCTATCATAATTGTTCTTTAAAAATTCATTACAGCCAGCCCTGAAAACAGGGCTTGGTTCAATATGGCAAAGATACAAAAAATTAACGACATATACCCGCCATCAACGACAGTTTTTCAATGGTTTTTCATCAATTTTCACAATGCCGTGCGGAGAACGTCAGACACGCCGCAAAAACACACAAATCCGCAGACGGCAACACGGCTCCGCCTGCGGATTTTTATTTATTTTTCAAGCACTAAAACTCGCTTGTGAAATGGAATTTAATTTTCGGGAAGTCAGACTGCGCCATCTGCAGCACATAATTGGAATCGGCAAGAAACACGTCGCGCCCATCACGGTCCAACGCCATAAACTGATGCTTGCGCTTTTTAAACGCTGCCAAGGCATCGGCATCGTCGCTCTCAATCCAGCATGCCTTGTAGAGATGTATCGGCTCCCACCGGCATTGCGCGCCGTATTCGTGGAGCAAACGATACTGTATAACCTCAAACTGCAGCTGTCCGACAGTGCCGATAAGCTTGCGGCCATTAAACTGGTTGACAAACAATTGCGCCACGCCCTCGTCCATCAGCTGCTCGATACCCTTGTTCAGCTGCTTGGTCTTCATCGGGTCTGTGTTCTCGATATATTTGAACATCTCCGGAGAGAAGCTCGGCAAGCCTTTGAAATGCAAATCCTCGCCGGCGGTCAGCGTGTCGCCGATTTTAAAGTTGCCGGTGTCGGGGATACCCACAATGTCGCCTGGATAAGCTTCGTCGACCACGTCTTTCTTCTGCGCCATAAACGCGGTAGGCGCCGCGAAACGCATCGTCTTGCCTGTGCGCATCTGCTTGTAGTTGACATTTCGCTCGAACTTGCCCGAACAAATCTTCACGAAAGCGATACAGCTGCGGTGGTTGGGGTCCATGTTGGCGTGAATCTTGAACACGAAGCCAGTGAAATTGGGCTCCTCCGGCCTCACCTCTCTCTCCACTGCCATAATAGGCTTTGGCGACGGCGCTATCTTAACAAAGCAGTCAAGCAGCTCCTTCACGCCGAACGTGTTGAGCGCCGAACCGAAGAACACCGGTGCGACAGCACCCTTCAGATACTCCGACTCGTCAAATTCCGGATACACTCCGTCGATAAGCTCCAGATCGTCGCGCAAGCGCTTTGCATCTGTCTCTCCGACACTTGCGTCGACAGCCGGGTCGTTGACGTCGGAAATCTCCACTCGTTCGGTGACATGCTGCTTGTTTGGCGTGAACAAGTCGAGCGAATGCTCATATATATTGTAGACACCTTTGAAATGCGCGCCGATGTTGATAGGCCAGCTGAGCGGACGCACACTGATTTTCAGCTCGCTCTCCAACTCGTCGAGGATGTCGAACGGATCGCGGCCCTCACGGTCGAGCTTGTTGACAAAGATAATAACGGGAGTGTTGCGCATACGGCACACCTCCATAAGCTTCCGCGTCTGTTGCTCCACGCCTTTCGCCACGTCGACCACAATGATTACACTGTCGACAGCCGTAAGTGTGCGATACGTATCCTCCGCGAAATCCTGGTGTCCGGGAGTGTCGAGAATGTTGATTTTGTAATCGCCATAATTGAAGCCCATCACGGATGTCGCCACCGAGATGCCGCGTTGCTTCTCTATCTCCATCCAGTCGGACGTGGCTGTCTTTTTGATTTTATTGGACTTCACAGCCCCTGCCACATGGATAGCGCCTCCAAAGAGGAGAAGTTTTTCGGTCAATGTTGTTTTACCGGCATCAGGGTGACTGATGATTGCGAATGTGCGACGTCTTTTTATTTCTTCTTCTAATGTTGCCACAAGAATTGCGTTGTTTTTTATTTGTTTACTGATAATCCTCCTTGTCAAAAAGGGGCTTGATTTTGTCTTTATGAAAATATGTTGCCAAAAGCGAGACGAATTTCGAGATTTGAGCCATCGCCACCTGTGTGGATTCCGAGAGCTGCCGCCCCTGCAGATGCATCATCATCATGCCGTAGAGCGCGTTGAAGCACGTTTCGATCTCACCGGATTTCTCATCACCGGATTTCGAGCGAAGCTCAACAATTATCGGCAGCGTCTTGTAGAATTCCGACGCATACTCCGGATATTTCACACTCTTAAGCAGCATCTGGTGCAAATCGGTCAGCTGTATCACGACGTTCTTGTTGATTTGGATATGCCCTTTCTCTTTCACCCCCTCGATGCGCATCATGTCCATCAGGTCGCCATACCACTGCAGCATCGCCGCCTTTGTGTCCTCATCTGTGGGATAGTTGTCAACGATGCGCTGACGCACGGTTTCAATATCGAAACGGCATGCGCGGAATATGTCTTCAAGCTGCCACATATACAGCAGATATTCCGCTATATTCTCTTCTCTAAGTTGCTTTGCCGTGAACATTAGCCTAACCGAATTTGCTGATTTTACGAAGGATTGGCTCGTTGAGCACCTTGATTCGACGTCCGTCGACCACGATTACATGCTCATTGACAAACGACGACAGCGTGCGGATGGCGTTGGAAGTTGTCATGTTCGACAGATTGGCCAAGTCCTCGCGCGACATGTATATGTTAAGCGTCTCTCCGTCTTCCTCAAAGCCATAATTGTCGATAAGCACGACAAGCGCCTCTGCCAAACGTCCTCTGATATGTTTCTGCGTAAGATTGACTATCTTTGTGTCGGAACGTCCGAGATTGTGCGACAGCTCATGGATGAAGAACCACGCCAGCTGACGGTTGCCGTCAATCAGCTCCTCGACAATCTTCATTGGAATCGTGCCCACAACAGAAGGCTCCATTGCAATCGCTCCCGAAACATACGGCTCGTTGGCGAAATATGCCCGATGCCCGAAATATTGAATCGGACGGATCAAGCGGATAATCTGCTGACGACCGCCTATCCCTTCCTTGTATTTTTTCACCTTTCCCTTCAACAGGCACCACAAATATTCCGGAGTTTCCTTTTCCGCGTAAATGATTTGGTTACGCTTGTAGTTGTGAATGGTAAAATTATCAATCACAACCCTCTTCTCCTCAGACGTAAGGACGTTCCAAATCCCCGCCATGTCTTCCTTGACTACTTTTTCTAACGCGTCTCTTGATACCATCATCCGCTTATTTGCTACATAATTATGTTTTAGAGCACAAATATACAGCATTATATGTTCATTTCCAAAAATTATCCACAAAATTTAAACGAGTCGGTAACAATTGCCCGGCATTACGGAAACGGCACCCTTGAATTCCAGTTCAAACAAGACGTTCAGCAACTTATGCACAGGCATTTTCAGCAATGCGCTCAGCTCATTTATCTGCACCAAATCTCTTCCTTGCAGACAGTCGACAACCGCCTGCTCCTCTTTTGTATATTCTATAAACAACGACTTCTCCACCGGCTTCGCACTGCGTTCCCAACGCATCATGTCAACGACATCCGACGCCGATGTCGCAAGCGCAGCCACATTTTTGCGTATCAATGTGTTGCATCCTTCGGAATACACATCGCCCACCCTTCCCGGAAAAGCGAATACATCCCTGCCGTAGTTCTGCGCCACTTTGGCAGTCACCAACGCGCCGCCCTTAAACGCCGACTCCACCACCACAGTGCAGTCGCTGAGCGCGGCTATTATGCGGTTTCTCGCCAGGAAATTCGACCGATGCACGCGCGTACGGCAGCCGTATTCCGTTGTCACAGCTCCGCGGCGGCGCACAATGTCGGCAGCCACAGAGCGATGCTGCGCCGGATATATCATATCCAGCCCGTGCGCCATCACAGCCACCGTAGGCATCCCGCACTCCAACGCCGCCAAATGCGCCGCGACATCGACGCCATACGCCAGCCCGCTGACAACAACCACATCCTTCCCCACCAGCTCGCCAAGCCCAGCCACCAAATCGCGCGTGAGCTTCTGCCCGTAAACGGTGGCATGGCGCGTTCCGACTATCCCAACCGCGCACCTTGCGTTGAGGTCCGTGTCGCCTTTTGCATATATCAGCAACGGAGCGTCGGGCACATTCTGAAATCTTGCCGGATAGTCCTGATTGCGGAAATAAAGGCATCTGATTCCGTTTCTCGCCACAAAGTCGAGCTCTTTCTCAGCCTCGCAAAGCAGCCCTTCACGATAAGACGCAGCAAAAATATGGCTGCCGGCGCTTGCCAACTCAGCCAATTCCCGCTCCGACATTCTGAAAAACTCAGCCTCGCTGCCCACCACCGCCAATATGGCTCCGGCGGTCTCCGGCGTGATCCCTTTGATTTTTGAGAACGCAACCTGTTCTATCCCCGGCAACGACATGTCAACGCAAATGTTTTTTAAACACCTCGGCAAGCATATCCCCTCTGTCGAGCTTGCCGTCAGAAAGACAGACGCAGCTCACCACAGCCGACACCACCGACTCTCCCGTGTCTGTCTTGAACAAATCCTGATGAAACACAAACCTGGCGCCTTTCCGCTCCACCCACAACTTGCTGACAAAGCGGTCGCCGCTGCGGAGCGGCGTCTTGTAATCGATTTCCACCCGGTTAAGCACCGGAATCACTCCCTTCTCCTGCATCTGCGCAAACGAAATGCCGTTTGCCACGCAAAAGCCATGGCGGGTATGCTCCAAATAGTGCAAGTAATTGGCATTGTTGACGATGCCCTCTGCGTCAAGTTCGTAATCGCGCACTTCCATCTCGCGCTCATATACATATTTTGTGTCTGTCATCTGCTAATTTTTGCACAAAGATAATGGTTTCTCCAACAATTATAACTACCTTTGCAGACATATTTGAACGATGAACATTCGCAGTGTAATTAACGCGATTGAGGATTTTGCCCCTCGCGCTTTGCAGGAGAGCTACGACAACGCCGGACTGCAGGCAGGCGATGCGACAAATATCTGTACGGGAGTACTTCTTACGCTTGACGTGAACGAAAACACAGTCACAGAGGCAAAGGAGTACGGCTTGAACTGTATCATTTCGCACCATCCCCTTCTCTTCAAAGGAATAAAATCCATCTCTCCCGACACTCCTACGGGACGCATCCTGATTGATGCGATAAGCAACGGAATAACAATCTACTCAGCGCACACCAATCTCGACAATGCCAGATTCGGTGTTTCAAACCGTATGGCCCAAATGCTCGGGCTTTCCGGGATACGCACTTTGCAGCCACAGTCGGCGACATTGGTAAAGCTGGCGGTCTTCGTGCCGGAGGCACACGCCGACAAGGTGCGCGACGCAATGGCTGATGCCGGAGCCGGAGCAATCGGCGACTACGACCGCTGCAGCTATTCGCTGGAAGGGACAGGCCGATTCCGCGCCGCAACGGGTGCCAATCCTTTTGTCGGAGAGATTGGCGAGATTCACCAAGAGGCTGAAACGAAGATTGAAGTCATCGCACCGCGACGACTTTCAGGCAGAATCATCAGAGCGATGCTCGACGCCCACCCCTATGAGGAGCCGGCATACGACATCATTCCGCTCGACAACGCCGACAACTATTCAGGAAGCGGCGCTGTGGGCAACATCAAGCCGACAACGATGGGCAGGTTTATCGACCTGCTGAAAGCAACGTTCAACTGCAAGGCAATACGCTACTGCGGCGACGAGCGGAAGACAATAACCAGAGTGGCACTATGCGGAGGCAGCGGGGCTTTTCTGACATCAGACGCCATCGTTTCCGGAGCCGACATCTATGTCACCGGCGATGTGAAATACCACGATTTCACTTCGTTTGCCGACAAAATCGCGATTGCCGACATCGGGCACTACGAAAGTGAGCAGTGCTCAAAAAGCATATTCCGGGAAATTCTGGAAAAGAAGTTCCCCGGCTTGACAATCAAAGACGCAGAAACAGATATCAATACAATAAAATACATATAATATGGCAACTGAAAAGAAAACAGCAGCAACAGAAGGATTGTCGGTAGAAGAACGCTTGAAAACGCTCTACCAACTCCAAACACTCTTATCCCAAATCGACCGCATCAAAAACCTCCGCGGCGAACTTCCTTTGGAGGTCAAGGACATGGACGACGAGGTTGAACGCTTGAAAACCCGTATCCAGAAATTCAAAAACGAGGCGGAAGAATTGCGCAAGGGTGTGGCTGCAAAGAAGGTGGAAATCCAAAACGCACAAGACGCCATCGCAAAATACACAGAGCAGCAGAACAACGTGCGCAACAACAAGGAGTTTGACTTCCTTGCAAAAGAAATCGGATTCAAGCAGCTTGAAATCGAGCTGGCTGAGAAACGCATCCGCGAATACACAGAGATGGCGAACCGCAAAGCCGACGACATCAAGAGCACACAGGAGACAATGGAGGACAACGTGCACATCCTCGCCGAGAAGAAATCAGAATTGAGCGAAATCATCTCAGAGACAAAGCAGGACGAGGAGAAACTCCGCGAGCAGGCGAAAGTCCTCGAGGAGAAAATCGAGCCGCGTCTGCTCAAGGCTTTCAAGCGCATCCGCGAGAATGCCCGCAACGGTCTTGGAATCGTCTACGTGCAGCGCAATGCCTGCGGCGGCTGCTTCAACCGCATCCCGGCACAGCGCCAGGTAGAGGTGAAGCTTCACAAGAAGGTGGTTGTCTGCGAATATTGCGGCAGAATCCTTATCGACCCGCAGCTTGCCGGCGTAAACGAGGAAGCATAAATCAGCAACCGCATAAATACAACAAGTCCCGGAGGAATATGACATGGATTCCTTCGAGACTTGCTTTTTTATGACACCAAAGTGTCAAGCTTTCACACAGCCGCCATCCTACTTATTGCCGTTCTGTTCCAGATAGATGGCAGCCTGTTTCACTTTTTTGAACAGGTCGGTTGCAAACACAAAATCATTCAGCGTATCGCTGTCTGCATGGAAGATTGAATGCTTGTCGCCCACCCAATCGACATTGCCCTTGTTTATAAACACGATATGCTCTCCTATACCGAGCACCGAGTTCATGTCGTGGGTGTTGATTATGGTCGTTATGTCGTACTCGTGGGTAATGTCCCACAACAACTCATCTATCAGAATCGATGTCTGTGGGTCGAGGCCGGAGTTTGGCTCGTCGCAGAACAGATATTTCGGATTCAACGCTATCGCCCGCGCAATCGCCACACGCTTCTGCATACCGCCGCTGATTTCCGACGGATACTTCGACTCGGCGCCATTAAGATTGACACGGTTGAGGCAGAACCTGGCGCGGTCGAGCATTTGCGCACGTGTCATGTCGGAAAACATTTTCAACGGAAACATCACGTTCCCGAGCACCGTCTCGTTGTCAAACAACGCCGAGCCCTGAAACAGCATTCCTATTTCAGTACGCAAAGCCTTGCGCTGCGCCAACGACATCTTCACAATGTCGCGGCCGTCATATAGAATTTGTCCCGAATCAGGCGTCAACAGTCCGATGATGCTCTTCATCAGCACGGTCTTTCCCGAGCCGCTTTGTCCGATAATCAGATTAGTCTTTCCATTATGAAACGTCGCGTCGATGCCTTTAAGCACCATCTTGTCGGGAAACGACTTTTTTACGTTTTTTACTTCAATCATTACTGCAACAATAATTTGGTCAACAACACGTCGAGCAACAGAATCAAAATGCTGCTTGCCACAACTGAATTCGTACTTGCCTTGCCCACATCGAGCGCGCCTCCCTTGACGTTATAGCCATAGAACGATGCCACGCTGGTTATCACCACCGAGAAGAACAATGACTTTATTATCGCATACCACACATACCATTCAACAAACATTGTCTGGATGCCGTAGATATACTGCGGAACGGAAATCATATCCGTGAACTGCGCTATCATGAATCCGCCGACCAAGCCCGACGCCATGCTGAACACGGCAAGCACCGGAATAAACGTCAGCAACGCAAGTATTTTGGGCAACACGATGAAGTTGCACGAGTTGACACCCATAATCTCAAGCGCGTCAATCTGCTCGGTCACACGCATTGTTCCTATCTCCGAGGCAATGTTGGACCCCACTTTGCCGGCGAGAATCAAGCACAAAATCGACGACGAGAATTCCAGTAGAAGCACGTCGCGGGTTGCAAGACCCACGGTGTAGGGCGGCAGAAGCGGATTGGAAAAATTAATCTGCATCTGAATTGCGATAACCGCACCGATAAACAGGGATATGACAATCACCAACGGAATGGAGTCCACTCCAAGTTTTGAGATTTCGACGACATAGCGTTTCAGAGACTCTTTCAGGCGATCGGGACGCGTAAACACCCTACGCATAAACAACGCATATTCTCCAAACGTATGTAGACAAGATGTTATAAACAACATATATTATTTTCTTTATTTCTCGCAAAATTACTCATTTTTCCGCCACTCGGCAACCACAAGCAAACCATTTTCTCAATTTTGCGGTGTTTTTGACTACTCCAGACACAAAAAGTCAGCGCCGCATCCATCGACACGGCGCTGACTGCTTTTTCAGGAGTTGCTGTTATTTCTTGTTCTGCTCAATCCACTTGCGTGCATTGACAAACGCCTCTATCCAAGGTGTAACCTCGTCGGTAAGACGGCGGTTTTCAGGATAGAATCCGCACTGCCATGGGAAGATGGCACGCTCAAGATGAGGCATCATCGCCAAATGGCGGCCGTCGGCCGACGCTATACCCGCAACAGACTTAGGCGATCCGTTAGGGTTGGCTGGATATGACGCATACGCATATTCCGCAACCACGTTGTAGTTTTCAACGCCTTCAGGCAAATTGAACTTACCTTCGCCGTGAGCCACCCAGATGCCAAGTTTGGAGCCTGAAAGCGACTTGAACATCACCGAGTTGTTTTCCGGAATGCGGAGGCCAAGGAACTGCGACTCGAATTTATGCGAGTCGTTGTGCTCCATCGTAGCCTTGTGCTTGAATTCCGGATTGATGAGGTTCAGCTCTATCATCAGCTGGCAACCGTTGCAGATGCCAAGGCTCAGAGTGTCCTTACGGGCGAAGAAGCGCTGCAGGGCAGCCTTTGCGTTCTCGTTCCAGACAAAGCCGCCAGCCCATCCTTTCGCCGAGCCCAGCACGTCGGAATTGGAGAATCCTCCACAGAACACAATCATATTGACGTCGTCAAGAGTTTCGCGACCCGACATAAGGTCGGTCATGTGAACGTCTTTCACATCAAAGCCGGCGAGATAAAGCGAATATGCCATCTCGCGGTCGCCGTTCACACCCTTCTCGCGGATAATGGCAGCCTTGATGCCTGTCGGAGTGCGGCGGTTGCCGGTAAGTCCGTAAGAGGCAAGCGTGCCTTTGAAATCCTTCGGCAATTTATAGCGTATAGGCTGCTTCTTATAGTTCTCAAAACGCTTTTTCGCACATGCCGCGCCGCTCTGACGGCGGTCGAGCAGATACGATGACTTGAACCACAAGTCGCGCAGATAATCAATGTCGAGCAGATACTCGCAACCGAGATTTGACACGAGAACCACACGCTCGTCCTGAACCGTGCCGATTGCCACGGCATGCAGACCGTCGACAGCCGCTTCCACAGCCTTCAAGTTTTTGTTCTCAACTTGCATCACAACAGCGCTGTTTTCAGCAAACAACAGCTTCACGACATCCTTGTCGTCAAATCCGTCGAGGTTGATGTTCAAACCGCCCTTCGTGTTGGCGAATGTCATCTCAAGCAACGTGGTGACAAGACCGCCCGCCGAGACATCGTGCATTGCAAGCACCTTGCCTTCGTCGACAAGCGACTGAACAGCGGCAAATGCCTTTGCGAAATATTCAGCGGAGTCGATGCGCGGCACGTCGCTGCCCACACTGCCGAGCATCTGCGCGAACGCAGAGCCTCCGAGCGCAAGCGGAGAATTGCTGAAATCAACGTAGACAAGAGTGGTGTTCTTCTTGTTTTGAACCACCGGCGACACAACCTTGCGCACGTCAGACACCTCAGCGGCAGCCGAGATAATCACCGTGCCTGGAGCCATCACCTTTTTCTTGCCGTATTTCTGCGTCATCGAGAGGCTGTCCTTGCCTGTAGGGATGTTGATGCCAAGACGGCAGGCAAAGTCGCTGCATGCCTCCACTGCCTTGTAGAGAGCGGCATCCTCGCCGGCGTTGCGGCAAGGCCACATCCAGTTGGCGCTGAGCGAAACGCCCTTCAATCCGTCGCTGAGAGGCGCGCCCACAATGTTTGTCAAAGCTTCCGCTATCGACGCAACAGAGCCTTGTGCCGAATCAGCCAAAGCCAATTGCGGAGCGTGGCCGATTGATGTTGCGATGCCTTTCGTTCCTGTATAGTCAAGTGCCACAACGCCGCAGTCGCTGAGAGGCAACTGTATCTCGCCCTGACATTGCTGGCGTGCCACCTTGCCTGTCACCGAACGGTCAACCTTGTTTGTCAACCAGTCCTTGCAGGCAACCGCCTCGAGCTGAAGCACATTTTCTATATATGTGTTGACGTCTGATTTCTTGTATTTAACCGACTTCAGATGGCGTTCTACCGTAGAGTCGGTCATATAAGTCTTTGGCGAGCTGCCGAACATGTCGCTCATAGCCAAGTCGATCGGGCACACACCGTCGGTCTGCTCAAAGACAAAACGATGGTCGCCGGTGGTTTCTCCGACCACATAGAACGGAGCGCGTTCGCGCTCGGCAATTGTGCGCACCCACTCAATGTCTTTTTGCTCAATCACCATGCCCATACGCTCCTGCGACTCATTGCCGATGATTTCTTTCGACGACAGTGTAGGGTCGCCTACCGGGAGAGCTCCGATTTCAATTTTTCCGCCTGTCGACTCAACGAGTTCCGACAAAGCGTTCAAGTGTCCGCCGGCACCGTGGTCGTGGATTGACACAATCGGATTGTTGTCAGACTCGGCAAGCGCACGGATTACGTTTGACACACGCTTCTGCATCTCCGGATTGGCGCGCTGCACGGCGTTGAGCTCGATAGAGTTGTCGTATTGTCCGGTGTTGACCGACGACACGGCGCCGCCGCCCATACCGATACGATAGTTGTCGCCGCCCATCAGCACCACGCTTTCGTGAGGCTTAGGCTCGCCCTTCAGGGCATCGCGCTTTGCTGCGAATCCCACGCCACCGGCAAGCATAATCACTTTGTCGTAGGCAAATTCCTCTCCGTTTTCCTTATGCTCGAACGTGAGCACAGAGCCGCAAATCAGCGGCTGTCCGAATTTGTTTCCGAAGTCGGACGCACCGTTTGATGCCTTGATAAGGATTTCCTCAGGCGTTTGGTAAAGCCATTTGCGCGGCGCCATCGCCGAAGCCTCCCACACACGGTTTTCCTCCGTGCGCGGATACGAGGTCATATAGACCGCCGTTCCGGCTATCGGCAGACTCGCCTTTCCTCCTCCGAGGCGGTCACGGATTTCACCTCCCGTTCCTGTAGCCGCACCGTTGAACGGCTCTACGGTCGTCGGGAAGTTGTGGGTTTCCGCCTTCAACGAGATTACTGTTTCAACGTCCTTGATTTGGAAGAAGTCGGGGCCTTGCGGATTTTTCGGAGCAAACTGCTCTATCACCGGACCTTCTACAAAAGCCACGTTGTCTTTATATGCTGACACAAGCTTATTCGGATTTTCCTGTGATGTCTTTTTAATGAGCTTAAAAAGAGAAGACGGTTTCTCCTCGCCGTCGATTACAAACACGCCGTTGAAGATTTTATGACGGCAGTGCTCAGAGTTGACCTGAGAGAAACCGAACACCTCGCTGTCGGTCAGCGGACGGTTGAGCTTTGCGCTCAACGACTTCAGGTAATCCACCTCTTCCGGATTGAGCGCCAAGCCTTCTTGCTCGTTGTATGCCTCGATGTCGGAGATGTAAACAATCTCATCCGGTTTTTTGAGAATTTCAAAGATGTCGGCGCCGAGATTCTCATAAAGGCGCTGAAGCATCTTGTCGTAGGTTGGATTTTTTGCTGTTGTCGGGAAAAACTCTTCAATGCGTTTAACTCCGGAAAGACCCATGTTCTGGGTTATTTCCACCGCGTTTGTACTCCAAGGAGTTATCATCTCCCGGCGCGGTCCCACAAACTTGCCTTCCACCGTAGAGGCGTCAAGCAACTGGGCGTCGTTGAACAACCATTTTAATTTTTCAATTTCGCTGTTTTCCAGCTTGTGGTCGGTATCAACTGCGATAATCGAACCCGACACATTTTTGAAGAAACTAATCATATTTATTGAGTAGGGAATTGGTTTAATTCTTCTGCAAAATTAATTAAAATCGCTTACATATACGGACTAATCTCCCCGAATATGTCGAAAAATTATTCTTTTTCGCATAAAAGATAGTAACTTTGCAATGCTTTTAGCAAAAAACAAGAATCCAAATGGCAACGATATTAAATATTGAGACGTCTACCGACGTTTGCTCCGTCTGCCTGTCGCACGACGGTGAGATGAAATTTCACGACGCTGACTACAAAGGACGCAACCATGCCACCGTGCTTGGCGGCTTCGTAAAAAACGCCCTCGACTACGCAAAGATGTGCGAGATGAAGCTTGACGCCGTCGCCGTGAGCATAGGCCCTGGTTCCTACACGGGTCTGCGCATCGGCTTGTCGGAAGCGAAAGGCCTGTGCTTCGGTCTCGACATTCCGCTGATTGGCGTAAACACCCTGAAACTGCTGAGCGTGGCTGTAATGTTCTCAAAAAACATCGGTCCCGACGACTATTTCGTGCCGATGATCGACGCGCGGCGCATGGAGGTGTTCACAGCGGTCTACGACCTTGCCCTCAATGAGGTTATGCCAAACCAGGCGATGATTCTCGACGAGAATTCGTTTGCCGACTTGCTGGAGTCGCGCAAGCTGCACTTCATGGGCAACGGCGCCGACAAGGCTTCCGACTTGATAAAGAGCCAGAACGCGGAGTTCACTCTCGGCATACGTCCCAATGCAGCCGACATGATCGCCCTCTCGGAAAAGGCATTCCGCGAGAATGATTTTCTCGACCTTGCATACTCTACGCCAAACTACATCAAGAAGTTCCACACCACAACGCCAAAGAAAAACGTTCTTGGCTGTCAACCAACGAAATAATTATGTTAGAATACAACACACAGAAAGAGAAACTGGTGCTGCCAGAATATGGCCGCAACGTACAGCAGATGGTCGACTATTGCCTAACCATCGAGAACCGTGACGAGCGCAACCGGTGCGCGTCTGCCATCGTGGCGATAATGAGCAATCTGTTTGCTGCCCAGGCGGGCGTTGACGACTTCAACAAGATGCTGTGGAACCAACTCGCCATAATGTCAGACTTCCGTCTCGACATCGACTATCCGTGCGAGGTGATCAAGCCCGAGAATCTGCACTCCAAGCCGGAGAAGATTCCTTACAAACTGACGCCGATACGCTTCCGCCACTATGGCAAAATCGTCGAGAATCTGATTGACATCGCCCAGGACATGCCCGAGGGCGAGGAGCGCACACAGCTGTCTCTGCTCATTGCAAACCAGATGAAGAAGCTCATGGTGCAGTCAAACATCGACGGTGTCGACGATGAAAAGATATTTAAAGACCTCGCCCTCTATTCACGCGGAAAGATTGTGCTGAACCCAGAGAAACACAAACTGCGCGACTTCAAGGATATGGTTCCCGAAAAACCAGCCTCAAACAATAAAAAATCGAAAAAGCGCAAATAAAACGATGATCACCGCCGACCAACTTATCGAAATCGGACGCTACAACAAGGCGCACGGCATCAACGGCGAGATTTCCGCCACTTTCGACTGCGACACGATGGCCGTCGGCGAGCTGTCGGCTCTGGTGTCGCCGATGGACGGCATTTTCGTGCCGTTCTTTGTCAACGGCATACGCCCGAAGAACAACGACACTCTGCTGCTGAAAATCGACGGCATCAGCAACGAGACGCAGGCTAAACGCCTCGTCAACTGCCCCATCTACGCTCTCGCCGAAGAAATGCCGGAGCAGGATGAGGTGTACTGCGACTTTTTCATCGGCTTCACAATCACAGACACCGACGGAAACACTATCGGCACAATAACCGACGTGGACGACTCCACGGAAAACGCATTGTTTGTGGTGGAAAACGAGGGCAAAACTGTCTATATCCCCATTTCGGAGGATTTCATCACGGAAATCGACGAGCAAGGAAAAACAATCGAGATGGATTTGCCCGAGGGCATCCTCGATTTATGACCCCGCGCAGCGGAATGCCTTCTAAATTTTGCTAATTAATCAAATATACTGTTTATCTTTTTTGATTTAACAGAGAGATTCTGTATCTTAGCGAGAAATATATAAAAAAACAGAATCTCAATGTCCGATAAAAATGACTTTCAAGAGTTCTCGGAAGACGCCGCTGTAAAGTTTATCAGAGAGCGGCTGTCGGAAGACGTGGCTTCACGGCTGTCAGACGACGACATCCTCGACATTGTCGATGCCGCCTACGACTACTATGACGACAACGGCCTGCTCGACTTGTCAGACTTCGACTCAGACGCAGACGAGCGCAAAATGGCCAGCGCCATAATCGAAAGCACCGGCTGCGGCCTGACAGAAAGCGAAGTGTTGGAAATCATTGGATTGGAAAACCTTTACGAAGATTCGCTTAACGATTTCTAAGACATTTATGCGTGCAAAAAACATATTATATTCTCTTGCGGCTGGCTTTGTCGCAATCTCGATTTCAATAGCGCCGGCTTATGCCAAGGACAATTTCTTCAAACGCTCGGCGAATGCTGTGAAGGAATTCTTCAGCGACGACAAAAAGAAGGACGACAGCACTCCCGACAAGGAAAAGAAAGAAGAAAAAGCCAATCCCGAAAAGAGCGGCTCAACAACAACAACAACAACAACAACAACAACACAGCCTGAAAGCGGAAAAATCGACGACAAATCGGTCACTGAGCTCTACGACCTGTCGTTTGAGGAAAACAAAGCTCTTCCGAAATTGGGCAACCAACGCGCTAAAATACGCGAATACCAGCAGATACAGGCAAAAAAACTATTGTCGTCAGGGCAAAACATCGAGACGACACGCAACGGAGAGGTGATTATAGCCACTGTCGCCGCCAACGACCTGTTTCTGCCAAACGACACCACACTGCGCCCAACGGCGGCAAAAGTGCTGCGCCCATATATGGAATACCTTAAAGAGCCCGACATGTACAGGATGCTACTGCTGATGCACAGCGACAACACCGGCTCAGAGGCATACACCAACCACCTCACCACGGTGCGCGTGTCGGCCGTGTTCGACTGGATAAAGGACAATGCCGTATGCAGCGACTATGTGATTCCCTACGCAATGGGCGCCGACGACCCGCTGCCAAACACTCCCAACAATTCTGTCGACAACCGCGAGAAGAACCGCCGGTTGGAGATTTATCTTGTCCCGGGCAAGTCTATGATACGCAAATCTTCACGCGGGCAGCTGAGATAAATCACACCACCATCTACAATACAAAAAAATCCATCAGAATTCTTCCGATGGATTTTTTTTGTGATCCGGCTGCGATTCGAACGCAGGACCCACAGCTTAGAAGGCTGTTGCTCTATCCAGCTGAGCTACCGGACCATCTTTTTCAAAAGTGTTGCAAAGGTACGGCAATTCATTGAAAATAGCAATAATCTTCCGAAGTTTTTTATCAGAAAATCTATCTTTCCTTCTTTTCGGCTCTAAATTATCCGTTTTTTGCGGTTTGCCACGCCTCAGCCAATCCGCTGCAGAGTTTGAAACGGGAATGTGGCCACATAGACATCGGTGCCTGCGGGCAAGTTCATTCCGGCAATGGCACGGCTGATTTCAGCCAACGGCACACCCTGCCCTTCCATCTCTCTTATTCTCTCCGAGATGAGCGCGGTGTCGATGCCAGCCGCCGCCACAACAGCTATGCCCTGCACATAGAGAGTGTAGGCGGTCTCCTCCTCGACAGCACGGTGGCTGACGCTGCCGTCGGAACTTATGTCAAAAAGGTGCAGCCGACAGACCGCACCTTCATAGACCGTATATGGCGCAAGGAAACGCATCTTGTCAGTTGCGCAGCCCGCGCTGATATGGATGGGCGTTGTAGATGTCCTGACGCAGGCGCGAGCGCGAAAGCGAGATTTTGTCGACAAAGACAGCGTTCTCCATCACCATTTTGTAGTTCATATATCCGTATACACGCTTTGTGGTGCGCGTGGAGTCGGTCTGCAGCACAATCGATGCCGTTTCTTCCGGCATCAGACTCTGCGACTGAAATTCAGAAGAGCCGTCGGCATAGTCCACTCCTACAAACAGCGTTGCGGCGTTTTTCGCGTTGACCATCTGCATCCGCCATTCGTAGCGGTCGCCTGTGCGCATCTCGCTGTCGGCGGGATAAGAGAAAGCCAGCTGCACCAGACCGCCGCACTGACGCCTGTCGAAGAGCAAAGAGTGCGACTGCTGCCACACGTCAACGCTGTCGCCAGCCGCCACAAGCCTCTCTCCAACCTTCTTTGCCTCGTTGCGTGCGTCCCGCTGTCGGTCTTCAAGGATAGACACCACATCGTCGTAGACGTCGCCATAGACGTCAAGATTGTGTCCGTACCACATCAGCGACTTGTCGAAGTCGGCTTGCGTGTAGCCGTTTTTAATCAGTATTGACTGCTTCAAAGCCTTGCGCGACTCATCACTTCCATAGTCAGACCTGTTCAGCTCCACCACGGCGTCGCCTTCAGCCATGTCGGCAAGCAGTACTGCCATATCTTTCTCCGGAATCACCCCTTTGGGAGTCTTGGAGCAAGACGACAGCAGCGCCGCTGCAGCCACACACAATATGCACAGACAGGTTCTCATCTTATTGTTTTGCATCCTGATCTCCGTCATGTTGTCCGGCTTCGCTTTTCTCGATTCCGGAGAACGACAAATACTTTGAATTGAAGAGTATCAGCCACACGATACCCACAGATATCGCCGCGTCGGCAAGATTGAACACCGGACGGAAGAACTCGAAATCGGTGCCACCCACCCACGGCATCCAGTCGGGCCATGTGCCCTGCACAAGGGGGAAGTGGAACATGTCGACCACCAAGCCGTGAAGAAACGTTCCGTAGCCGCCGCCTTCGGGGAAAAGCGTTGCAACGGAATACCACGTCGACTCACTGAAAATCAATCCATAAAACATTCCGTCGATAACGTTGCCTATGGCTCCGGCGGTGACCATCGACAGGCAGACCACGAAACTTTTCGGGTATGCCTCGTTCTTGCGTATCTTGAACAGGAAATACACGAGAGCCACCGACGCAAGGATTCTGAATATCGACAGGAACAGCTTTCCGCCCAATTCTATTCCAAACGCCATGCCCGGGTTCTCGATGAAATACAGTTCAGCCCAGTTGGTGAAAGGCATCGACTCGCCGAGGCGGAACGACGTTTTCACCCAAATTTTAATAACTTGGTCGGCAATTATAATCGCAAGGACTATAATTGCCGCCAAGGTTCCATTAGAAATTTTCTTTTTCTGCATCAATGAAGTTTACTTCTTTTTTAAACTTTCCTGCTGTTTGCCCTCGATGCTCAGAGTGGCGTGAGGCACAGCCTTCAAGCGCTCCTTGGGAATCAGTTTTCCCGTCTCGCGGCAAATACCGTAGGTTTTGTTCTCTATCCTGACAAGAGCCGCTTTCAGATGCTGGATAAACTTCATCTGGCGCTGAGCCAGGCGTCCAGACTCCTCTTTGTTGAGAGTGTTTGCGCCTTCCTCCAGCACTTTGAATGTAGGCGACGTGTCGGCGGTGTCGTTACCGTCAGAGTTTGTCACCTCATTCTTAAGCTGCTCATAGTCTTTATATGCCTTGTCGAGTTTGGCAAGGATAATCTCCTTGAATTCCTGCAACTCGGCGTCTGAATATCTCGTTTTTTCTGCCATAGTTATAAAAGTTATATTATTTCCCTATTTGTGAATCTTTACAGATGCCGACAAATCAGGATACTCGTCCATGTCGAGCGGAGTGCGGTCGGCGTCGGCGATTTCGGCGATGGTGACGCTCTCTGCGAGCACCTGACGGCCGATATAGTCGGCATATTCGCGCACTGCCTCATCAGTGGCGGCATTCGGTGTGACCACAACATCGATTTTGTCAGTTATCTCAAATCCCTGACTCTTGCGGATGTTTTGGATGCGGTTCACGAGTTCGCGGGCGATGCCCTCGCGGCGCAGCTCGTCGCTGACAGTGATGTCGAGCGCCACAGTGAGCGAGCCCTCGTTGGCAACAAGCCAGCCCGGGATGTCCTCCGAAATCACTTCCACATCGGAAAGCTCAACCACAGCCTCTTCACCGTTAACGGTAAACGCAAACTTGCCCTGCTTCTCAAATTCGATAATGTCGTGCTGCGACATTGCCGTAATCTGCGCGGCAAGGAGTTTCATTATCTTGCCGAACTTCGGACCGAGCTTCTTGAAGTCGGGTTTCACCTTCTTCACGAGCACGCCCTCGTCGTTGCCCACAAACTTGATTTCCTTCACGTTGACCTCGTTCTTGATAAGCGCGCTCATTGCCTCTACGCTGTTTTTCTGCGCCTCGCTCATCACCGGCACCATGATCATTGCCAGCGGCTGACGCACTTTCAGGTTGGCCTTGCGGCGCAAAGCGAGCACCATCGACGTGATGTCCTGAGCCATCTTCATCTCCTCCTCAAGCGCCTTGTTGATTACGCTTTCGTCGGCAACAGGGAAGTCGGCCAAGTGAACCGATGTCGACTCGCCGGTAGTAGCGGCGGTCAGGTCGGTGTACAGACGGTCGGCAAAGAACGGCGATACGGGAGCAATCAGCAGAGCCACCGTCTTCAGACATGTGAACAGAGTCTGATAAGCCGACAGTTTGTCGTCGTTCATCTCGCCGCCCCAGAAACGCTTGCGGTTGAGGCGCACATACCAGTTGCTCAGGTTGTCGCCCACGAAATCCGAGATGGCGCGTGCAGCCTTTGTAGGCTCATAGTCGTCGAGGTCGGCCGACACTTCCTTAACCAGCGTGTTGAGCAGAGATATGATCCAGCGGTCGATTTCCGGGCGTTTCTCCACAGGAATCTGTTCCGCGGAATTGTCAAATCCGTCGACGTTGGCATAAAGAGCGAAGAATGAATATGTGTTGTAGAGCGTGCCGAAGAATTTGCGGCTCACCTCCTCTACTCCAGCCGTATCGAATTTCAGGTTGTCCCATGGCGACGAGTTTGAAATCATGTACCAACGCAGCGGGTCGGTGCCATATTTTTCAATCGCGCCAAACGGATCTACGGCATTTCCAAGACGCTTGCTCATCTTGTTGCCGTTCTTGTCGAGGACAAGTCCGTTGGAGATTACCGATTTGTATGCTTTCGTGTCAAACACCATTCCGGCGATGGCGTGCAGGGTGAAGAACCAGCCACGAGTCTGGTCCACTCCCTCGGCGATGAAATCGGCTGGATACACCTCACGTTTGTCAAACGCCTCTTTGTTTTCAAACGGATAGTGAATCTGAGCGTAAGGCATCGAGCCCGAGTCAAACCACACGTCGATCAAGTCGAGCTCGCGACGCATTGGCTTTCCGCTGTCGGAAACCAGCTTGATGTCGTCGACATACGGACGGTGCAGGTCGATTTTATCGTAGTTCTCAGCCGTGTATACACCAGGGACGAAGCCTTTGTCCTTGTAAGGATTGCTCTTCATCACGCCGGCAGCCACAGCCTTTTCGATTTCGTTATAGAGCTCCTCAACGCTGCCGATACACTTCTCCTCGTCGCCGTCTTCGGTGCGCCAGATAGGCAGCGGAGTGCCCCAATAGCGGCTGCGCGAGAGGTTCCAGTCGTTAAGGTTTTCAAGCCATTTGCCGAAACGTCCGGAGCCTGTCGACTGCGGCTTCCAGTTTATAGTGTTGTTGAGTTCAATCAGACGGTCGCGCGACGCCGTTGTGCGGATAAACCAGCTGTCGAGCGGATAGTAGAGCACAGGTTTGTCGGTGCGCCAGCAGTGAGGATAGTTGTGCACGTGCTTCTCAATCTTGAACACCTTGTTCTCCTGCTTCATCTCCATACACAAGCGGATGTCGAGACTTTCAGCGGCAGCGGCTGCTTTGTCGTCATATTTTCCGTCGACGTTGAACTGCGGGTCGTAGGCATTCTTCACCCAAGCCCCCTGATAGTTCTTATACACGTCGACATCGACACACTCCGCCACGAAACGCTCGTCGAGCTCGTCGAGCATATAGAATTTGCCCGTAAGGTCGACCATCGGACGCGTCTCGCCCTTCTTGTTGATCATGAACAGCGACGGGATGCCTGCCGCACGTGCCACAAAGGCGTCGTCGGCACCGAATGTCGGTGCGATATGCACGATGCCCGTACCGTCGTCGGTGGTCACGTAGTCGCCAGCGATTACGCGGAAAGCCTTGTCGGCTGCATTCTTGAAATTGCCGTCGGCGTCCATCTCCACAGGCTTCACCCATGGGAACAGCTGCTCATAGTGCATGCCCACCAAGTCGGGACCCTTATATTCAGCCACCACCTTGAACGGCACCAGCTTGTCGCCCGGCTTATAGTCTTCGAGCGCCAGCCCCTCGGCCTTCTGGTTGAAGTGGTGGTAAAGCAGCGGTTTTGCCACGATTGCCGTGATTTTCTCGCCGTTATATCCATTGTATGACTGCACAGCGAGATAGTCGATTTTCGGGCCCACGCAGAGCGCCGTGTTTGAAGGCAATGTCCACGGAGTAGTGGTCCATGCGAGGAAATACGGCGTACCCCATTCAGCCATTTCCGGACGCGGATTCTTGATGCGGAACTGAGCCACGCAAGTTGTGTCCTTCACGTCGCGGTAGCATCCCGGCTGGTTAAGCTCGTGCGAGCTCAATCCTGTTCCGGCAGCCGGCGAATAAGGCTGGATTGTGTAGCCTTTGTAGAGGTATCCTTTTTTATAGAGTTGCTGGAGCAGCCACCAGACCGACTCCATATAGCGGTTGTCGTAAGTGATATACGGATCTTTTGTGTCGACCCAGTATCCCATCTTGTGGGTAAGGTCTTCCCATTCCTTGGTGTATTTCATCACCTCGCGTCGGCAAGCCATGTTGTAGTCGTCGACAGAGATTTTCTTGCCGATGTCCTCCTTGGTGATGCCGAGCGACTTCTCCACTCCGAGCTCCACGGGCAGACCGTGAGTGTCCCATCCAGCCTTGCGCTTCACATGGAAACCCTTCATCGTCTTGTAGCGGCAGAACAAATCCTTTATGGTGCGTGCCATCACGTGGTGGATGCCCGGCATACCGTTTGCCGAAGGCGGACCCTCATAAAACACAAACGAAGGATGTCCCTCGCGGATTTTCATACTTTCCGCAAAAACCTGTTCTGCGTCCCATTTTTCCAGAACCTCCTTATTGACGTCGGAGAGGTTGAATCCATTATATTCCTTAAATTTATTCTTCATTAGAATAACTGTTTATCAATTTTTGTGCAAAGATAGTGCAAGGCGAGCGAAATGCAAAACAAACTTGTTTGATTTTGCTTTTCCTTGGCAACCTTCTGAACTTCGCAGACCTCAAAATCTCAGAAATAAATTAGCGACATTAGGCAGAATCTGACTACTTTTGCAAAAACTTTTTTTCAGCACATGTTATGAGACAACAACTTTGGGACAAAACCGCCATAATCTTCGCCGTCGGAATCTTTCTGACGTTTGTGGCTTTCGACGTGATCTGGTGTATGGACACCACCTTTGCATCGTTCTCTTTCTTTGAGACATACGCAACTAAAATCATCGCAACGCTGGCGCTGGCAGGCGTCTATGCCCTGACACGCTGCCGATGGGCGCAGATTGTGGTCATGGCTCTGCTCGACGTGCTGCTGGTTGCCAACTTGATGTATTTCCGCACCTACTACTCCGCCATCCCGGCAAGCTCATATCTTGAGGCGGGCAATCTTGCCGACTTCAAGGCAAGTGTGACCGACTCGCTGCGGTGGGCAGACATCGTCCTGCCGCTCATCACCATAGCAACAGCCGTAATGGCATTTCGTTACAAAACCACCAAGCGTCAGCCGCTGACAGCCGTGCTGAAATGGTGGGCAGCGCCGCTTGCAGGCTTCGCCCTGCTGCTCACGGGCGTCAATCTGTGCAAAGGAGGCTTCCACAAGTCGTTGCGCTCCGTGCGCCAATCGGCTTATCTCTGCTCTGCCGACGCGCCTATCTTCTCGGTCTTCGGATGCATCTGGTATGACATCACCGACGCCGCCGAGCCAATCACGCCCGAGAAGCAGGCGGAGATTGAGCGATGGCTGGCGTCGCAACCGAAACACCAGCCTGCCGACAGCGTCACGGAAAAACGCAGCAACCTGCTGATTGTCTTCGCCGAGTCGCTTGAAAGCTGGGTGCTTGAGAAGAAAGTCGACGGCAAGGAAATCACGCCTTGCCTGAACAGACTGCTGAAAGAGAAGTCGACGCTCTACGCGCCCAATGTGCTGACACAGGTGAAGGGCGGACGTTCAATCGACGCGCAGCTGATGATTTGCAGCGGACTGCTGCCGCTGATGAGCGGCACGTACAGCAGCCTCTACTACGACAACACATTCTACACGCTTCAGAAAGCGATGCGCGGGCTGAAGCACTCCCGGAGCTACCTGCTGACCATCGACAAGGTGTCGACATGGAATCAGGGCGCGGTGGCACGCAGCTTCGGAACCGACACCATAATCTCCTACCACGACTTCAAGATGACCGAGGCATTCGGCACCCACAAGCGCATCGGCGACGCCTCGTTTTTCCAGCAATGCCGGGAGAAGATTGAGCGCGGCGAGGTGTGGAAGCCGGGCGAGTCGGTCTACATGCAGTTCGTCACATACTCCGGCCATGCGCCGTTCAAGCTGCCCGACCATCTGCGCACCATCACGTTTCCAGCGTCTATCCCGGAGAAGGCCGCCGACTATATGACCACCGCCCACTACACCGACAAGGCCATCGGCGACTTCGTGGCTTATCTGAAGACGCTGCCGCAATACAAAGAAACCATTGTGGTGATTGTCGGCGACCATGAGGGACTGGCGTCCTACCGTCAGGAACTCGTCGGCAACCCAGCCTGCCGCGGACTGGTGTCAGACAAGCAGCTCACGCCGTTTATCGTGCTCAACTCGCCCGTTGGGATGCGCTACGACAAGTTTATGGGACAGATTGACATCTACCCCACACTACTCAATCTCATGCAGCTCGACGCCTACCGCTGGCACGGTCTGGGACAAAGCATCCTCGACCCGCGCAAGCAGGGCGTTGCCGTAGGCTCGGTGATGAATGTGGAAGGCACGGGAAGCGACAAGGAGGTGGAGCGGCTGAAGGAGGCTCACACCGTGTCGGACTACATGCTTCGCTACGATTGGCTGAAACGCCTCGACTAAAGCCGTCCCTCGTCGCTGTAGCTGTAGAATCCCCTTGACGAGAAGATGATATGGTCCACCACGCAGACGTCGATCAGCTTGGCGGCATTTTTGAGTTTGTCGGTCAGAGCGTCGTCGTGCGCGCTTGGGCGCAACGAGCCTGACGGATGGTTGTGTACAAGAATTATTGCAGAGGCAAGATTGTCGATGGCGTGGCGCAACACAATCTTCACGTCGACCACCGTCGCCGCCACCCCTCCCTGGCTTATCCTGGCACGCGTGATGACGCGTTTGGCAGTGTTCAGATAGATTACCCAGAACTCCTCATGGTCGAGTCCCGTCAGCTTGTCGAGCATCAAGTCGTATGCCTTCGACGGCATATTGATCACCGGTTTCTCCACCGGACCCTCCTGCGCATATCGCTTGCCCAGCTCGATGGCGGCAAGCAACGTCACCGCCTTTGCGTCGCCCACGCCCTTGAACGAGCGCACGAGGTTGCGTATGGTGCGCCTCGACAACTCCTGAAGGCTGTTGCCCGAATCGGCAAGAATGCGTTGCGACAGGTTTATCACCGACTCGCCGGGAGTGCCGCTTCCGAGCAACAGCGCGACAAGTTCGGTGGTGGTCAGTGCCTCCACACCAATAGCCAACGCCTTCTCCCTCGGACGGTCCTCCGCCGATAGGTCGGCAATCCGGCTTGACCTGTAAGGTGTTTCCATCGCAGTGATGTCTGTGTGTGTTTATTTTCCTTTTCTGATGGCTATCTCTTCCTCGATGTTGCGTCCGCGGCGGAGAATGATTTTCGTGAAGAACGCTTTGAGGAAACCGCAACCGTAGCCGCCGAGCTGCACCACGCTCGCCACAATCGACAGGGCGGCGATTTTAAGGCTTCTGGTCATCGCAAGGGCGCAGCCGAACACGGCAAGCAGATATGTCGCCAGCGGCAGCAGCCACATCCACGACACAACCGCCGCCAGCACAGCCATGGCCGCCACACCTGTCACAAACACGGCAGGAAGCCAATGCACGAGTTTCAGCGAGTCAGGATAGAGCAGATAAAGCGTGATGCGCGACATGCCGAACACGTAGACCTGACGGCAGAACAGCCGCATGTTTACGCGCCGCTTGTGATAGACGTAGGCCTCGCGAATCAGCGATATCGCGAATCCAGCCTGGCGTATGCGCGTGCTCATGTCGATGTCTTCGGAAAACATCTCGCGGAATCCGCCCACCTTCTCCCACACCCGGCGTGAGAAGCCCATGTTGAACGTGCGCGGCACGAATTTCTCCAGCTGCACCTTGCCGCCGCGGATTCCTCCGGTGGTAAGGAATGACGTCATCGAATAGTTGATTGCCTTCTGCGTGTCGCTGAACGACGAATGGGCGGCATCGGGACCGCCGAAGCAGTCTGTAGGCCTCTCCTCCAACGCCTTGCGCAGCGTTGCGATGTAGTGTTCCGGAATCACGCAGTCGGAATCAAAAAAGAGGAAATACTCGCCCGATGCACGCTCCATTCCGTAGTTGCGCGCAATGCTCCGTCCCTCGTTCTCCTTGTAGAAGTACTTCACGTCGACCCTGTCTTCAAACTCCTTCACCGCAGCGTCGCACCGCAGCGTCGAGCCGTCTTCAACAAGCACCACCTCGAAGTCCTTGTCGGTTTGTTTCGACAGGCTGTCGAGCAGGTCGCGCACCTCGTCAAGACGGTTGTAGACGGGTATTATTATAGAGAAATAAGCCATCGTCTTATAGTGTTATTTTGCAAGCAGTTCGTCGACCTTTGCAGCCAAGTCGTTGCCGCGCAAGTCGCGCGCCAGGATTGTTCCGTCGGGAGCGAACACGATGATATGCGGGATTCCGCTCACGCCATAGATTTCTGTAGCCTCCGACTGAGCGTTGTCGATGATTGTCCATGGCAAAGCCAGCTCCTTGACACACTTTTTGGTGTCGGCAGGCTCGTCCCACACGGCAAGGCCTACCACTTTCAGCCCCTTGCCGTTGTATTTTTCGTAGATTCCCTTCAGCGTAGGCATTTCACGGCGGCACGGACCGCACCAGCTTGCAAAGAAGTCGAGTACCACATAGTCGCCCTTGCCGACGTAGTCAGACAGTTTCACCGTCTTGCCGTTGCTCATTTTCACGCTGAAGTCGGTAAACATCTGTCCGGGAGCGGTCTTCTCCATGCTTAGAGCCTTTTGCTTGTATGACGCCACCGCATTCGATTCCTTTATCCATTGCACGGCGCCGTCGAGCAGCTCGTCCATCTCAGCCACCGTCATTCCGTCGGCAATCTGCAGGAACATCATGTATCCCGCAGCGTTTGTCTTGTTTGCCTTATATGTTTCCACAAGGATGTCGCCGCTCTTCTGCGCCACATCGTTGTAAAGCGTCTCGGCGGCCTTCATTTTCTCGTCGTTGCTCATCTGCGACTGCATGATTTGCTTCTGGCGGGCTTTGTAGTCCACCGTAAGGCTGTCGAGCATATCGCCTACACCCTCCACGATGTTGTTCAGCCGTGTGCCTTTCACCTGACCGCGGTCATTTATTGTCGCAGTGCCCGGCTCAAGGATGAAGCTCAGCCGTCTTTTGCTTCCTTCGGCAATAGCAGCAGGGACAGCCTCCCCGGCACCAACCTCCGTTGCAAACACCAGCTTGCCGTTTTTCACCACCGCGCTGTCGATGCGTTCACGCGTGTCGAGATTTATTATATACATTTTTTTGCCGTTCAGCTCCGCGGGCACCGAGCCCGACAGATTCATCGTGGCGACCTGCGCTGTTGCGGCAGCCACACCGATGGCAAACATTGCCATTGCCGTATTTATCCGTTTCATCAGTCTTGTTTTTATTTGTAAAGGAAACGGCGTATTGACCGTTTCGGTGTTTTCTCGAATTCTTCCTCGTGGATTTCCACAGCGGCCACCTGCGAGTAGGCAGGAATCTCCTTGTTGAGCGCCGCGATGTTGTCGTCCATCTGCTTTTTGATGTCGTCGTCGGTCAATCCCTGCGACTGTGCCAAGTCGTAGTCGGGATGCACCAGAGCGATGATTTTTCCGTCACGTTCAATCACAATCGACTCGTTGACGTATGGCAGGTTGTTGAGTTTCTGCTCGATTTCCTCTGGATATATGTTCTGCCCCGACGGGCCGAGAATCATGTTTTTGTTGCGTCCGCGGATATATATGAATCCGTCGCTGTCCACGTTGCAGATGTCGCCGGTATGCAGCCAGCCGTCGCGCAGCGCCATTTCAGTCTCCTCAGGGTTCTTATAGTATCCGAGCATCACGTTCGCGCCTCTCACGAGCAGCTCTCCAGCCACATTCTCAGGGTCGGGAGAGTCGACCATTATCTCCACGTTGTCGGTAGGACGTCCGCAGGAGCCTGGACGGTTTTCCTCGTGTCCGGCATACGAGATCAGCGGCGCGCATTCCGTCATTCCGTAGCCCACGGTGTAAGGGAAGTTGATGCGGCGCAGGAATTTCTCCACGTCGGCGTTGAGAGCCGCACCGCCCACGATGATTTCAAACAGCTCTCCGCCGAACGCCTCGTTGAGTTTGGCTTTGATTTTGCCGAGCAGACGGTCGTTGACAAAGGGCACAGTCATCAGCAGCTTCATCACCGGCTTGTCGAGCAGCGGGAACACTTTTGTCTTGATGATTTTCTCCAGCACCAACGGCACTGTGACAATCAGTCGCGGATGCGTCTTGGCGAAAGCGTCCATGATGATTTTAGGCGACGGCACACGCGTGAGGAAATGCAGATGGCATCCTTTCGACAGCGGGTGCAGCATCTCGATCGAGAGGCCGAACATGTGTGCCAGCGGGAGCATGCAAATTGTGTCATGTCCCGGGCCGAGCCACGACAGTTTGGTTAGGGCGAAGGCTATGTTTGACGAGATGGCACGGTAAGGCACCATCACGCCTTTCGAGAAGCCAGTTGAGCCCGACGTGTAGTTGATTATTGCCAGACGGTCCATGTCGGGGGTCTTGTAGACCACGTCGTCGGCAGTGAAGCGTTCAGGATAGCGCTGACCGAAAATCTCGTTCAGGTGTGCGCGCGCATATATTATCTTTTCGTTGTTTGACTCAAAGAGGCTGTAGTCGGCGATGTTGAACGCCGCCTCCACCTTCGGAGCGTTGGCGATGTCGATCTGCCCCCACACGGTTGTGTCGCAAAACAGGATGCGCGCATCCGAATGGTTGAGGATGTGATGGATTGAGTCGGCCTTGAATTCGTGCAGGATAGGCACCGGCACCGCGCCGTAGGTCATTCCTGCGATAAACGCCACCGCCCATTGGGTGCAGTTTTTTCCGCAGAGGGCAATCTTGTCGCCCTCCGCTATGCCCGCATGTTCAAAAAGAAGATGCAGTTTAGCCACTTTCCGCGCCACGTCGCGATATTGCAACGACATGCCGCCAAAATCGGTGAACGCCAGTTCTTCCCAATTCTTTTTTATTGAATTTTGGAGTATTTCATTAATATGTTGCATAATGATTTTTTTCTTTATCATTTCTGCAAAAATAACTATAAAAACCGAATGTACAAACGATTCCTGACCATTTGTCGGGTTTTTCTGCCTTGCAGGCTATGGATTGGTAAATTTAAGTTAACGCCAGAGCGCGTTTTCAGTGTTCATCTATCAAAATCTATGAAGCGTGCCCCGATGCAGCCGCTTTAATCTATTGCGTTTTTTCTTGCCGTTGTGCGACAGTAATTTTGCATTGGATTAATACATAGTTTTATGCAATTACACGTGAAAATTTTTGTTTTTGGTTTGTTGGCCTGTCCGTCTGCGTTGATGCAGGCGGCAGAGTCCGACAACTCAGCTGCGGCATGGACGTTCAGCCAATGTCTGGACTATGCCTACAGCAACAATATCAGTCTGCAGAGGCTTGTTCTTGACAACCAAAGCGACGACGCCACGCTTGAGCAGTCGAAAGCGCAGTGGCAGCCAACGCTCGGCTTCTCCACCACGCAGGGCTACATCAACTACGCCTCGCCGTCGGAAAACCAGACAGCCAATGTCTATTCAGGCTCCTACGGACTCAACGCCTCGTGGACAGTGTTTAACGGTAATATCCGCCGCAATCAGATAAAATATGACGAAATGCAGCAGCGCATCTCCGCTCTCGGCATCGACGAGCAGCGCTACACGCTTCAGACCGAGATTCTGTCGAAATATCTCAACATCCTGTATGCAAAGGAGGCTATCGCCATAGCACGCAAGAATGTGGAGGTGAGCAAGTATCAGATGGAGCGCGCCGAGGCACTGATGAATTCGGGCAAGCTGTCGCGGGTGGACTATTCGCAGATTGAGTCGCAATGGCACACCGACCGCTATTCGCTCACTGCCGCCGAGACCAATCTGGCTTCTGCGAAAATGGCTCTGAAATCGCTTCTTGAACTCAACATAACAACCGACTTCGACGTTGCCGGCATCGACTTCAACGATGCGGAAATCGCAGCCGAGCTGCCGCGCAAGACCACGGTGTTTGAGACGGCTTGCTCATGGATGCCGGCGCTGCAGCGCTACAAACTGGCAGGCGAGGCGGAGCAGTACAGCATCGACATTGCCCGTGGCGGCTACTACCCTACCGTGTCGCTCAACGCCGGTGTCGGCACGTCAAACACATCGGGCAGCGGAAATCTCGGCACGCAGCTGAAGGAGCGTCTCAACGAGCAGATTTCGGTGACTGTCAGTGTGCCTATCCTCGACCAGAAAAAGAACAAGACGGCGGTTGCGAAAGCACGGATTGCCCGACTCAACGCCGACCTCGACTATCAAGAGGCCATGACATCGCTGTCGCAGACAATCGAGGGCATCTATATTGACGCCGAGAACGCACAGTCCAAATATGAGAGCTGCGCTGAGAAACTGAAGAGCGCATCGCTGACCGACGAGCTGGTCAACGAGCAGTTCGCGCTCGGACTGGTCAACACGCTCGACCTTCTCAACGCCCATTCCTCGCTGCTGACGGCGCAGCAGGAGTTGCTTCAGGCAAAATATCTCACAATCCTCAACAAGCGATTGCTAAACTTCTATCAAACACAACAAATATCACTTTAGCAATAATATGAATCCCAACAAGTTATCAACACTGATTCTGTCTGCCGCGCTGACATTGGCTTCGTGTGCCGACAAAGAGAAGATACAACTCGAGACGGCAACGGTGTCTGCCGGCGCCATAAACGAAACCGTAACCGCCACCGGAACGCTTGAAAGCGTGACGCAGGTGGATGTGGGCACGCAGGTTACCGGCAAAATCACCAAACTGTTTGCCGACTACAACTCAGTGGTCAAGAAAGGCGAGCTGATAGCCGAAATCGACAAGACCTTGCTCGAGAGCGAGGTGGAGGCTGCCAACGCCAACCTTGAGAGCGCGCGCTCCACCTACGAATACCGCAAGACAAACTATGAGCGCGACCGCAAGCTGCACGACAAGAAACTGATAAGCGACTACGACTATGAGACGTCGCGAAACGAATACGACTTGGCGCGCCTCGCCTATCAGAAGAGCAAGGCCGACCGCGTGAAGGCCACGGAGAATCTCGGCTATGCTGAAATCTACGCTCCTATCGACGGCATCGTGATATCGCGCGAGGTGGAAATCGGGCAGACAGTCGTTGCCAACATGACAGTTGCCAACATCTTCACCATCGCCGACCTTGACAATATGCAGGTGATAGCCGACGTCGACGAGGCCGACATTGGTCAGGTGAAAGTTGGGCAACGGGTTACGTTCTCTGTCGACGCCTACCCCGACGATGTGTTCAACGGCAAGGTGACGCAGGTGCGCCTGAACCCTACGGAGGAGTCGAACGTGATTACCTATGAGGTGGTGGTTTCAGCCGACAACGCCGACCACAAACTGATTCCCGGACTGACCGCCAACATCACCATCTATACCGTCGAGTCGCAGAATGCGCTCATAGTGCCCGCCTCGGCACTGAAATTCTCACCTAAAGACATTGACGACGAGTCGCTTCCACAGAAGGCTCAGGACGCGCCTACAGACGCAAAGGCGGTGGTGTGGACCGTGCGCGGCGGCAAGCTCTATCCCGTGGCTGTGACCACCGGCACAAACAACGGTGTCAACGTGGAGATAGAGTCAGGACTCAAGAAGGGCGACGTGGTGGCTGTCGACTACTCAGCCGATATGGCGGCGCAGCAAGCCGGCGGCAGCGAGGAAAGCAGTCCGTTCGCGCCCAAACACCCAGGACAGAAAAAGAAGGAGGGACAAAAATGAAAGAGATAATCCGTCTCGACGGCATCCACCGTAATTTCGTTGTGGGCGGAGAAACAGTCCACGCGCTGCGCGGAGTGTCGTTCACAATCAACGAGGGCGAGTTTGTCACAATCATGGGCACGTCGGGTTCAGGAAAGTCGACGTTGCTCAACATTCTCGGATGCCTCGACACCCCTACCTCCGGAAGCTACTTCATCGACGGAGCGGAGGTGCAGAAAATGAGCCGCAACGAGCGTGCCTACATACGTAACCGCAAAATCGGATTCGTGTTTCAGAACTACAACCTGCTGCCGAAAACCACTTCGGTGGAGAACGTCGAGCTGCCGCTTTTCTACAACTCCGCAATCGGAGTCAAGGAGCGCCGACACCGCGCCGAGGAAGCCCTCGACGCCGTGGGGCTGCACGACCGCATGATGCACAAGTCGAACCAGATGTCGGGCGGACAGCAGCAGCGTGTGGCAATCGCCCGCGCGCTTGTCAACGACCCGGTGCTGATTCTTGCCGACGAGGCTACCGGCAACCTCGACACGCGCACGTCGTTCAGCATTCTGACGCTGTTCCAGCAGCTGCACAGCATGGGTCGCACCATCATTTTCGTGACCCACAACCCGGAGCTTTCCGACTACAGCAGCCGTAACATCGTGCTTCGCGACGGCAAGATCATCTCCGACGAGCGCAATCCCAACCCCAAATCGGCTGAGGAGGTCTATAAATCACTACCCGTAATCAACGACTGACAAGATGAAGATTGGAAATCTATTCAAAATAGCGCTCAAAGCGTTAAACAACAACAAGATGCGGTGCTTTCTGACGATGCTCGGCATCATCATCGGAGTGGCATCTGTGATCACGATGCTCGCCATCGGCCAAGGCTCCAAAGACAGCATCAAGAAGCAGATTTCAGAGATGGGAAGCAACATGATAATGATTTTTCCCGGCAACATGGAGCGCGGCGGCGTGCAGCAGAGCAGCGACGACATGCAGTCGATGAAGCCCGTCGACTTCGAGAACATCCGCGACGAGGCAAAATTCGTTGCCGCGGTGTCGCCGATGGTAAGCAGCCAGGGACAGTTTATCTGCGGCGCCAACAACTACCCGTCGAAGGTGGAGGGCGTCAATGCCGACTATCTTGAAATCCGCAAGCTGAAGGTGAAGGACGGCATGGCGTTTTCCGACCTCGACATCAAGCGCGCCTCCAAGGTGTGCGTGGTGGGCAAGACGATGGTCGACAAGCTGTTTCCCAACGGAGGCAACCCCATGGGCCGTGTAATCAGGTTCAACTCCATACCGCTGACAATCATCGGTGTGCTGGAGTCGAAAGGCTACAACAGCATGGGTCAGGACCAGGACGACATTGTGCTTGCGCCCTACACCACCGTGATGAAGCGCATCCTCGCCATCGACTACATACAAGGCATCTTTGCCTCCGCCCTTACCGAGGCAGCCACCGACCAGGCTACCGACGAGATAGAGAAAATTCTCAACCGCAACCACAAAATCAAGAGTGTGGAGGATGAGGACTACGACATCCGCTCACAGCAGGAATTGAGCGAGATGCTCAACTCCACCAGCGACATGATGACGCTGCTGCTCGCCTGCGTGGCAGGCATCTCGCTGCTCGTGGGCGGCATCGGCATTATGAACATCATGCTCGTGTCGGTGACCGAGCGCACACGCGAGATCGGTCTGCGCATGAGCATCGGCGCGCGCGGACGCGACATCATGACGCAGTTTCTCATCGAGTCGATAATCATCAGCGTAGCCGGAGGCGTCATCGGCGTGGTGCTTGGCGCGGCAGCGTCGCTGTCGGTGAAATTTTTATTGAACTGGCCTGTGACAATTCAAATTTATTCTGTAGTTTTGTCATTCCTTGTGTGCACTGTCACCGGAGTGTTTTTCGGGTGGTATCCGGCGCGCAAGGCGGCGAATCTTGACCCTATAGAAGCATTGAGATATGAATAGCATACCCACCACAAAGCGCAGCACGATGCTCGGCCTGATGACACACGTCATCGTGCTTGTCATCGTGTTTATCCTTCCGGAGGTTATTTTCACCGCCGCCATGGGACAACGGGCTAAATTCGGGCCGCGCCGTTTCGACATCTACATCCACACGGTGATGTACATCATCACGTTCTACGTCAACTACTTCATCCTCATTGACCGTCTGCTGTTCAAGAAGCGCACGTGGCTCTATCTTGTCGTGGCGGCGCTGTTTGCGGCGCTGATGGTTGTGACGAGCTCCTACTCCCACATAGTCATTGACAAGCTGCTGGGAGTTGCGCCACCGCCACACCGTCGCGGACACCACGGCGGAGGGCTGTTTATCGTCAGCATGATGACGCGCGACTACGTGATGCTTATTCTCACCATCGGCTTGAGCGTGGCGTTGAAGATGGGCTTGCGCTGGACAAGGATAGAGAAGCTCAACGAGCGGATAATCACCGAGCGCAAGGACATGGAGCTGCGCAACCTCAAAAACCAGCTCAACCCCCATTTTCTGTTCAACACGCTCAACAACATCTATGCACTGACGGCGTTTGACACGGAGAAGGCGCAGAACGCCATACACCAGCTGAGCAAGCTGCTGCGCTACACGCTCTACGAAAGCGACGGCACGCAGGTGACGCTCGACAAGGAGCTGCAGTTCATCAGAAGCTACATCAACCTGATGGCGTTGCGTCTCAGCGACAACACCCGCCTGACGGTAAGCATCCACGACGGCAGCACAAACGGCTTGGAAATCGCTCCGATGATGTTCATCTCACTGGTGGAAAACGCCTTCAAGCACGGAGTGAGCGCCGGCTCGGAATCGTTTATCGACATCCGCATCACGCTTGACGGCAACCGCATCTGCTGCCACGTTGAAAACAGCCTGTTTCCGAAGCAAGAGTCAGACAAAAGCGGCTCGGGCATCGGACTTGCCAACCTGCAGCGCCAGCTGGAGCTGCTCTACCCCGAAAGCCACGACTACAGCGCCGCCGCCATCGGCGACCGCTATGTGGCGGAATTATCGATAACACTTAACGCAACAAAAGACTAATAGACAACGCTTATGGACATCACTTTGAAATGCTGCGTCGTCGACGACGAACCGCTCGCACGCGGGCTGATATGCTCGTTTGTCGAAAAGACACCGTTTCTGTCGCTTGAGGCATCGTTCGCATCCGCCTCGGAGGCAATAAAATGCGTACTGGAGAAGAAGGTAGACCTGCTTTTTCTCGACATTCAGATGCCGGAGCTCAACGGCATAGAGTTTGCGAAAATCATTCCTCCGGAATGCCGCATCATCTTTGTCACCGCCTTCGAGAAATATGCTCTCGACGGATTCCGCAACAACGCCATCGACTATCTGCTGAAGCCCGTAAACTATCCGGAGTTTCTCACCGCCGCCAACCGCGCGCTGCAGTGGGCGGAGCTGAAAGCCCGTGCGGAAGCTGCGTCGCAGCCACAGCCCGTTGCCGACAGCCAGCACATCATCGTCAAGAGCGAATACAAGCTCATACAGATTGACGTGTCTAAGATTCTCTACATCGAGGGACTCAAAGACTACGTGAAAATCTACACCGAGGACTCCCCAACCTGCATCCTGTCGCTGATGAACATGAAGACCATCGAGCAGCATCTTCCTGCCGACCGCTTCATCCGCGTGCACCGCTCGTTTATCGTGCAGATGTCGAAAATCAACGTCATCGAGCGCAACCGCATCGTGTTCGGCAAGAAGTATATACCGATTTCCGACACCTACAAGAAGGCGTTTTCCGACTATCTGGCGCGCCACACCGTCACGGCTGAACGCAACACTACTCCTACGGAAGAATAAATGCCGTCGGGGCGGCGCCGTAAGTCAATTACAGCGCCCCGACGGTATGAATCCGGCAATACTGCCGTGCTTCTGCCTACAGGTTTTTCAGCGTTGATATTCGCTCGAGCGGATTTTCCGCGCCGAAGACGTAGTTGCCCGCCACGAGGATGTCGGCGCCGGCGTCTTTCAGCAGCCGTCCGGTTTCCTCGTTCACCCCGCCGTCGACCTCAATCAGCGCCTTTGAGCCGCGCAGCGAAATCAGGTCGCGCAGCTCGTGCACTTTCTTCACCGAGTTCTGGATGAATTTCTGGCCTCCGAAGCCAGGGTTAACCGACATGATCAGAGCCAGGTCGATGTCGTCGATAATGTCGGCGAGCATCGACACCGGAGTGGCAGGATTGATGGTCACACCGGCTTTCATTCCAGCCTCCTTTATCTGCTGCACCACGCGCGACAGATGCGTGCAAGCCTCGAGATGCACGTTCATATAGGTTGCGCCGAGGTCCTTCACTTCCTTGATAAACTTCTGCGGCTCCACAATCATCAGATGCACGTCGAGCGGCTTGTCGCAGATGTTTTTGAGGTTTTTCAACACAGGGAATCCGAAAGAGATGTTGGGCACGAAAACGCCGTCCATAATGTCGAGGTGGAGCAATTCCGCCTCACTTCGGTTGATCATCTCCACGTCTTTCTGCAAGTTGCAGAAGTCGGCAGAGAGCAGTGATGGTGATACTATCATATCTGTTTCTATTTTTTCTTTTTAAGCAAGTTATAGGCAATAAACACAACGATTACCGCAAGCAGCGCATAGCCGCCGTATGAGAGGTAGGAATTGTAGTGCTCAATCTGCGCCAGCAGGTCGGCAGGCGCAACAAACGTAGAGAGCCATGCTCCGAGAGCTGCAAGCACCGCGTTCCACGCCCCCGCTCCGAGGGCTGTGAACACAACGAATTTTCCGATGTTCATCCCCGCCAAACCGGCAGGAATCGAGATGAGCTGGCGCACAGCAGGAATCAGTCGTCCAACGAACGTCGACACCGCCCCGTGCTTGTCGAAATAGGCTTCGGCATTCGCCACTTTAGCCTCGTCGATCAGGCAGATGTGGCCGAAACGGCTGTTTGCGAACCGGTAGACGATTGGCCTTCCGAGCCACACCGACAGATAGTAGTTGACCAACGCGCCGATGAGCGCGCCCATCGTTGCCAATGCCACAACCACGTAGATGTTTATATGCCCTTGCGCCACGGCGAAGTAGGCAGCCGGAGGCACAACGATTTCAGAAGGGAAAGGGATAAACGAGCTTTCAACCGCCATAAGCGCCACAATGAGCAGATAAGCCGTAAACGGGTCGCTTATCATCGCAACAAACCAATTGTATATTTCTACAACCATAAATCAATATTTTCTGTTAATTATTCCGCAAAATTAATACTCTAATTTCATTCCACTCCTATCTCGCGGAACATTTCGGCATATTTCTCCGCTTTTTTCTCCACGGCGAGCGGATAAGCGCGCGACGACGACACCATGCGGTAGTGCCGGCAGAGGTTGCCACGATGCGTGAATTCAACATATTCGCCCGTCTTCGGCACCGCCGTGCCGTTGATTGCGGCTATTATCGCCGACGACTTCTCGCCAGCCGTCACCACCGTGCGGCAGTCAGGCAGACGGTCGAGAAACCCGTCAAGGTCGATTGGCTCCACCACTTCGAGGAATTTGTCGGAAGCGTTGTCTTTCAGACGCACCACACGCACCGCCGCGTCAAACATCGCGATTCCCCTCTCGGCGGCGAAACGGCGTATCGCCTGCTCGTCGTAGCCCCCGGGACGCACAAAATGATTCTTGTCGCCGAAAAACACTATGCCCATTATGCGCCACATGTCGTTGGTGCGGTTTGGGTAATAGAAGCGCATCGACCATCGCCGTTCGGGCGGCGGGAACGATCCGAGCATCAGCACTTTGGCGTTGCCGGGCATAAACGGTTCGAACGGATGGTTCTCAATGCGCCTTTTTTCCATTCGCCAATATTTTTTTGTAAGCAACCATCATCGCCACGGTGACCGCCGCACTGACAATAGCCACAACTGCCGACTGGCTTCCAGCCTCGCCCATTGCGGCTGCGTCGATTGAGTTGTTGCCCATCCACATAAACGCCACGACAGCGGAATTGTTGAGCGCATGGCCTATGACAGGCACCCACAGCGAACCGCTCCACAGATAGGCGTAGCCGAAGAAGGCGCCCAGCACAAGACGTGGCACAAAGCCGAAAAACTGGAAGTGGAGCGTGCTGAACACGAAAGCGGCAGTCCACACCGCCAAGTGTCGGCGCCGCATGCCGTCGCAGCAAATGCGCTGCAGCGCGCCTCGGAAAAACATCTCCTCGCCAAGTCCTGTCAGCAGTCCGACGCACACCACCGAAGCAATCAAATCCCACACCGACGAGCCGCTGAGCAGCGTGTCTGTGGCCTCCTGCGCGGCGTTCTCCTGCGCGCGCATCCATTGCTCCACCGGCTTCATCGCCTCGGGCAGTGACAGCGACGCGTTCCACGCCACAAGCCAGTTCATCGCCGGCGTCATCGCCAACGAAATCAGCACAATGCCTGCCACCGCCATTGCCGACGGCGCCTTGTCGAGCCGCAGGAAGCGCAGCGGGGTTCCGCCACCGCAGAGAGTGCCCACCGCCACGGCGGGGAGCATGAACATAATCAGATTCTGCAACGTCGTGGCAAGCCGCATCTGCGTCAGCGCGTCGAGCGCGTCGATGCGAGCGAGCATCTGCGACAGCAATGCCACCAGAAACAGTCCGACCAGCAGACCAGAAGCGAGCACCACTACAGCCCTCGAGGCAGAGAAACGATTGTTTGTATCGCCAAGCATCATATTCTTATTCTATCATCTTTAAAAATTCATCCTCGCCGATAATCGGAATGCCGAGCGAGCGCGCTTTCTCCAGCTTCGCCGGACCCATATTCGCGCCGGCAAACACGAAGTCGGTCTTCTTTGAGATCGAGCCGGAGTTTTTGCCCCCGTTGCGCTCAATCATCGCCTTGTACTCGTCGCGCGAGTGATGCTCGAACACGCCGCTTATCACGATTGTCTTTCCGGCGAGCTTGTCGGTTTTCTCCATCGCCTCCTTCGCCACGCCCATCTGCAGCCCGGCAGCGCGCAGACGCTCCACGATTGCGGCATTCTGCGGGTTCTTGAAGAAAGCCACCACGCTCTCGGCAATCACCTGCCCCACGTCATCGATAGCCACAAGGTCGTCGACCGTGGCGAGCATCAGCGCGTCGATAGAGCCGAAAGCGAACGCCAGTTTCTTAGCCATTGTCTCGCCCACATTCGGAATCGAGAGCGCAAACACCACCCGTTCGAACGGCACTTGCTTCGACGCCTCGATGCCGCGGAGTATGCGCCGCGCCGTGAGTTCGCCGCAACGCCCCACGATTGTCAGTTTGTCGTCGGTAAGGTCGTAGATGTCGGCCACATTCTTCACCAGTCCCACCGCAAACAGCTGTTCGGCAGTTTCCTCTCCGATTCCGTCGATATTCATCATCCGCCGTCCCACGAAATGCTCTATGCGCCCCGTGATCTGTGGACGGCATCCGTCGCGGTTCGGACACACCCATGCCGCCTCGCCCTCGTTGCGCACCAGCGGCGTGCCGCAGACCGGGCAATTCCTCACGAACTGCAGCGGCAGGCTTCCGGGTTGGCGTCGCGAGAGTTCGACCCCCACGATTTTCGGTATGATTTCGCCGCCCTTCTCCACATATACGTAGTCGCCGTCGTGGATGTCGAGCTGGCGTATGATGTCCTCGTTGTGGAGCGAGGCGCGCTTCACGATTGTGCCTGACAGCAGCACCGGCTCAAGGTTGGCGACAGGCGTTATCGTGCCGAGGCGTCCGGTTTCGAACGACACCGACTTAAGCCGAGTCAACTCTCTCTCCGCCTGGAATTTATAGGCGATAGCCCACCGTGGCGACTTCGCCGTGGTTCCGAGCAAACGCTGCTGCTGAAGGTTGTTGACCTTGAACACCAGCCCGTCGGTAGCCACCTCGAGCTGCTTGCGCGTCTCCGCCCAATGGTCGATAAACCGTTTCGCTTCGGTGACGTCGCGCAGCAGCTCTGTAGCGTCCGACACCTTGAAGCCCCACTTTCTCAAAGCCTGAAGCGACTCATAGTGAGTGGTGTATGGCAGGTTGTCGCCCAGCAGGAAGTAGAAATAAGCATCCAGTCCGCGGCGCGCCACCTCCGCCGGGTTAAGCGTCTTCAGCGTACCCGCAGCAGCGTTGCGCGGATTTGCGAGCAGCGGTTCCTCGTTGAAAGCTCTCTCCTTGTTGAGCGCGTCAAACGATTTCCACGGCATCACAATCTCGCCCCTCACCTCAAACTTGTCGGGCCAACCGCCGCCGGCAAGCGTCAGCGGCACGCTCCGTATCGTCTTCACATTGACCGTCACGTCGTCGCCATGCACTCCGTCGCCGCGCGTCACGGCACGCACCAGCCTACCGTGCTCATACGTTATTGAAATCGACGTTCCGTCAAACTTCATCTCCCCTACAATCTCGAGCGAGCCACCGCCCAGCTGCTGCTTTGCGCGCCGCAGGAAGTCCTCCACCTCCTCGATTGAGTAAGTGTTTGAGAGCGACAGCATCGGCCTCTCGTGCGCCACCTGCTTGAAGCCCGGCGTTAGGTCGCTTCCCACACGCTGCGACGGCGACAGCGGGTCGAAAAGCTCCTTATGCTCCGCCTCCAGATCCTGCAGCCGGCGCATCATGTCGTCATATTCTTTGTCGCTGACAGTAGGCTTGTTGAGCACGTAGTAGTTGTAGTTGTGCTTGTTGAGTTCCTCCCTCAGCCAGTTTATTTCCGATTCAAACAAATCCATATTTCCAATTATTTTGCCACGAATTTAGTGAAATTTCCCGTAATTGCAGATTCATGACGGCTAATTTCTAACCGCGCGAGCCAAAATTTTCCCAATACGGGCGGAGCGCATTGCGAATAAACGCGGCGACATCGGCAAACGGCTCTTCTTCAGTCTTTGTGATTTTACGCATAAAAGCAGCCCATCTCATTTCCATATTTCCGCTTTGGGCAAAATCATCACGAAAGAACATTGCGTCTGCATCATAAGCCGTATGCCTGTTCTGAAACGTTTTTATGATTGCCTCTTGCAGAACAGATGAATCAAATTTGCCATCTTTAAGAATCCTGTACAAGTCGTAATAATCTTTCATCCGGCTGTTCTGGTCAGCCAAATCAATAACCGCATGCATCTTTTCCGCTATGACTGACTCAATTGAATACGACAGTATGCTTACGCTTGGCAATTGCTCCAACAACGTTGGATAATCCAAGACTATAGGCGCCGGTGTCACCACATCGCCAAACCCCACATCCATTGTCAGCACTTGCGAAATAGAGTCCATTCTTACCGGTATGCTCAATCGCACGCCATGATAATCCCTAAACTCTGCGATATTCTGCGCAGAAATACGCTCCACATCAAACGCCACAGCATCGTCACTGCATTCAGCCGAACAAATTTCCCTGAATATTGAAACCATTGCAACACAATCATTGCTAATGTCACACCCAAGTAAATCTATGTCCAAAGTAGGACGTGCGGCAAAGCGCTCATAAGCATACATCAACGCTCCACCCTTCAGATAGAAATTGCCCCGGAAACGCGTCTTTGACAATCGATATAGCAAACGTTCTTGAAAATATCGCGTCAAGATTGTTTGATAAAACACATTTTCCTTTTTTGCCACATTCAGCAATTTTGCACGAATAGATTTCCCGGAATTTTTATTTTCGTAGCCACTCATAATTTAACCTGCAAATATTTTTCAAGGATTCCACCCACACGCAATCTGCGCGCATAATCCATAAGTTTTCCTATGTTCCTGTCCTGACGTTCAAGATAATTATTCAAGATCTCGGCACACACATCAATTCCTATTTTGTTGCGAAATTTAACAGCGTCACACACACTGCGCTCCACATCGTAGACACTGACCCGGAAACCTTCAACCACCATATCGGCAACACCAACCGCCAAAACCGGCTCGGAGCAATAATGAATATGCATCTGCGGAAATTCGGGCAAATTAATCTTACGCCCCCTTTCTACCGCAACATGAAAAGCCTGCGGCAAAGAGGTGGTGAGTTTATGAATGCTCCAAGCCGACCAAAGGCACAGGATTCCATTCGGCACAACAGCGTCTACGTCAACCATACCGGCAGACAGTTGGTCGACAGTAGCATAAACTCCCCGGCGCACCTTTACGAGCTCCCCCATACGAACACGCTCCAACATTTTGTAGTAAGCCGTACGCCCGTTTTTTTTGACATCACTTGCCTTTATGTATGAATTCTCCATATTTCCTTTGATTCCCGTACAAAGATACTACAAATATTTATAACTGCTGTCGTTTTGTACAGATTTTTATACAAAACACTGGGGATTTTATGATAAAAAAACAGGCAATTCCCCGCTCTGCGAGATTCTGAAGCAGAACGGCGACGCAGTGACCACGCTCGCCAACCGCCGCTTCTTCGCGAAGGAGGCCGTCGGCGTGTCAAGCGCATACGACAGCGCCATCTTCAACTATTTCGACGCCGAGAGCGACAGCGACTTCCGCGTTGCCATCCTCAAGCACAACAACGCCTGCGGCATCGCCCTTTGCGGTCGTCGTCCCTCCTCCCTCATTGGGCAATGCCGAGTTTTATTTTTTCCTTTCTTTATCTTCTCTTTCTATTTTTTTGCACGAAAGGCGGAGCCCGAAGTTGCTGCCGCGGTAGTCCGGAGTGTCGCCGTAACGGCTAGACACACGACAGCCCCCCGCATCGTAATAGTAGTTGCCACCACGGAACACACGGCGGGAACCCGACGACGGTCCCGGTGGGTCGCTCTGGGAAGACGAAGTGTAGTCTCCATACCTGTCGCTACACCACTCCTCGACGTTGCCGCTCATATCGTAGATGCCAAGTTCATTGGCTTGCTTCGTGGCTACAGGATGCATCTCGTTTCCGCTATTGTCATCGTACCACGCCACCGAGCCGATGTTGTTGCCTCCGGCATACTTGTAGCCACGGCTCTTACGCCCGCCCCGGGCGGCATATTCCCACTCCGCCTCCGTGGGCAGGCGGAACTGCTTTCCCGTCAATTGGTTCAACTTTTGAATAAACACCTGGCAGTCGTCCCACGAAACCCGTTCAACAGGCAGATTATCTCCTCTGCGATAGGATGGGTTGCTGCCCATCACGGCTTCCCACAACGCCTGCGTCACTTCGGTCTGCCCGATGTAGTAGCCGCTGAGCGTCACCTCATGTGCCGGCTTTTCATCTTCCATCGCATCGCTGCCCTGCTCAGAGGTCGCGCCCATCGTGAATGTGCCGCCCCCGACCGCCACCATCGTGAACTGGACTCCGTTGACCGTGAATGTCTGGTTGCCGAAGTCGCGGAACGCCATCGTAAGCGGTGCGCCTGCCGATGTGATGTCTAAATCGCGCACGTCAACGATGTCGCCGCCGCGCATCGCCGAGACAGAATGATGCCCGATGCCGACTACCGCAGTCAGCGGTGTCGTACCGAGTTCTTTGCCGTCTACTATTATCTGCATTCCCGGCTTCTCCGACGTGAACCGCACGCTGCGTCCCGTCGGCAGCTTCACCGACAGCGACGCCTCCTTGCCCTCCTCCACGGAAAACTGCTGCTGGAGGTCGGCACAGCCCGATTTCTTCAACACGAGCGTATGGCTGCCAACGAACAGTCGCTCCACAACGTTTGGCGTAACGCCATACTGCTTGCCGTCAATCCAAATCTCGGCGTCCATCGGGTCGCTGTCGACAGAGGCAGAGCCGTAGATGGGCTGCGGCGTGAGCTGTACTGTCTGCGCCCTACCGGCAACGACTTCCAGCTGACGGCGCGCGTCGCGGTGGCCCGCCATCGACACCACGATGTCGCACAGTCCCTCGCCCTGACGCCACGACAACGTTCCGCTGCCCTTGCGGTCGCCGTCGACGGTCACCACTGCTCCCTGCGGAGCCTGCACCGTTATCTCGGCGAAGCGGGCGGCGAGCGTCACCGCCACGTTGGCTGTCTGCCCGTCGGCGACACTGACATTGCGCCGCTCCACGGCATATTGCGGAGCCTGAAGGCGCAACGAGTGGCTTCCGGAGGCTATGCGGTCAAGCGTCAGGGGCGTCTGCCCCACCTGCTTCTCGTCGAGAAATACCAACGCGCCCGACGGTGTCGACGTCACCGTCACCGAGCCGAATGCCGGGCGCAGCGCGAACTGCAGCTCCTTGCGCGGCTGGTCGACGGTCACCATTCCAGCCTCGTCGTGATAGAGCGGCAGCGAGAGGCGGTAGGGAATCTCGTCGCCGATTGCCAGCTTGCGGCGGAACGGCGTGACCTCGCCGGTTGACTCGTTGTTGAGCCACACCTCCGCGCCCTGCGGCTCACTGTTTATAATCAGGAATCCCGAGTGCTGCTGCGTCGAGGCTGCCTGCACCGGCGCTCCGGCGGTGCGGAGTTTCAACAGATAGACCGTGGCCTCCTTCAGCGCGCCGGTAGGGAAATAGTAGTCGCGCACAGGCTCATAGTCCTGGTGCATAATGGTGATTTTCTTTACCCTCGGCTGCACATAGACCCACACTTCACCGATTTTCTGTTCAGTCTTGACCACCTGTATCACACCGGTGTCGAAGCCGAACCCCGTCTGCGTGGTCTCCACCTTAATCAGCGCGCATGTCTGCCCGTTGGGGTCGGTCACCGGATGCGTCACCCTGGCGTCCATATCCATCGGCCTCTCCTCGAAGCCTGCCACACTCATTGTCTGCGCCACAGCAGCAACTGCAGCCAGCGCGATTATCGAGAAAATAGCAATCAGTCGTTTCATTTGTCTTCAGTCTGTCTGTTTAATTGTTAGAAATCGGCGGGCGAGACCACTCCGAAATTCGGGTCGGGCTGTTCCTGCCATGTGCGCACATGAATGACCGGCTGGTCCGGGTTTGTAAGGTCGAAAATCAGGGTCAGGTAGCCGGTGTCGCCATAGTTGGAAGAGTAGTAGTCCTGCTTTATCTCAATGCCGTAGCGCTCCACGCCCTTCTGCAGCTGGTAGATGCGGTTTTGCGAGAAGTGGAGGTTTATGTAGTCCTTCGACTGGAACTGGCGGCGCAGGTTGCGCAGGAACTCCCGTTTTGTCAACTGCGTGAACTGCACGCGGTGGTTGTTCATATACCCCTCCTTGTTGAGCTGCGGAGCCACCTGCAGCCGCTTCCCGAGCACGATGACCGCATTGTCGTCGAAGACCTTGTCGAGATATTCCAGATTCTTCGTGGCGTAGGCTGTGCGGTAGTCCTCGAGGAATCCCACGATGCGCGTGCGCGACTTCTCCGACCAGTCAAGATGTCCGAGCACCACGTCGTTCATCGCCTCGCGTCCGAGTCCCATGGCTACATGCGTGATTTGCTTGGTGTTTGAGTCGATGTAGAACGAGAGCTTCTCGTTGAATACACGTCCGCGGTTGAATCGGCAGCTCACCGGCAGTCCGCGGCACACCACACAGTCGCCGTCGGCGAAATAGTCGAGGTGGATGTCGTCCATCAGAGTCACTTTGCCGTAGCCCATCAGCTTGCTGAACTCCTCCCAGCCTTCAGCGGTGAACTTCTTGCGGCACTGCTCTATAGAACCCGACCGCAACGCCTGCATCACGGGCTTCATAACCGCCGTGCCCAACGTGCCCATATCGGTGAGCGCCAATGGCGACTGCATCGAGCCGTTGACGTCCGTCGAGGTGCTTTCTGCCGGCGACGCGGCGCCGTCGAGGGCCACGCGATGGTATGCCCGGCGGTAGACCGCAGGCTTCATGGCTCCTACCACAGCCTCCACCTCAGAGTCGTTGCGCGACAGTCCGCGGAATTCGTATTCCAGCTTCAGCTGCACGGCGTCCATCGCCATGCCCGGGCGCAGCTCCACCAAGCCTTTGCCGTCGAGGATGCTGTAGACAGGGCTGTTGTCCACGCCGTCGAAATAAGTATAGTCCATGGACCGCACCGGGCGGCCGTCGTAGGTTGCTGTAATCTCATAAGTATTGTCGGCCGTACGCCTCGACTGCACTTTCACCTTGCCCATCACGTCATCTATCCGCGTGGGCAGCCATGCCAGCAACGAGCGTTCCTGACCGTCGACAAAAATCTTTGCCTCATTGGGATAGCGCAGGCTCTTCACGAGGCAGTAGCTCCAGTAGTAATAGCGTAAGGCGTCGTCAATCTGTCCGTTTTTCAGGGCCTCGTCGGCATTGCCGACAAACTCTTTCGCCTTTGCCACGCGCGACTCGAAGATGCGGTCGATTTCCGACTTAGCGATGTAGAGAAACACCGAAGCGTCGGGCTCCGGTTTCAGCACTATGGTCTTGACGTTGGTCAGCGTAGCAGTTGAGTAACTGCGGATAATAGACTGGTATTCAGCGTCGGATGTAACGTTTCCGTCCTGATTCAGCTCATGCTCCTTCGAAGTGAAGTCGCTATGGACCGTGACCGAAATCTTCTGAATCAAATCGGCAAGTGCGGCTTCCTTCGCCGCCTGAAGCGTCACTCCTCCGCCCTCACCGTAAAGGTAGCTGCTGTTGCGCTTTATGCCGTCGACACCCTGAGCCGTCACTGTCAGTGCCATCGTAATGATTATAACCGACGCAAGTGTCAGTCTTTTCATAACAACATCCTAATTTTAAAGCTATTTACAAAAGTACCTAATATTCCCAAAACGAGCAAATTGAATTGGCGCATAGTTTTGATATTTTGCGAATGGCAACCAATCCATTACCGCCCTCATCATCGGTTTGCGCCAACGGCGCAATGCGAAAAACCGCCGAAGAGCGGTTGTATATGTCATCCCCCGCCTTGCAAATAATTTATACAACCGCCCTTCGGCGGTAGATTCCCTCATTCACAACCAACCCCAGGTAGGCAAGCCAACCTGGGGCTACGATTATACAACCGTCCTTCGGCGGTTGCCTCACCCATCAAAAAAAAACGCCCATCATCGGTTTGCGCCAACGGCGCAATGCGGAAAAAACCGCCGAAGAGCGGTTTCATACGTTAGCACGGGGTTGGCTTGCCTACCCCGTGACGCCAATCCATTCGCATCTACCGCCGAAGAGCGGTTGTAGAAACGTCATCCTGGCAAAACTACCTTATGAGACACATCTACTAAATTGGGCATGCCCAAACTCTACAAATCTTCCCCATTTGCCTGATTAAGGCAATTATCATAATACATTGATATAAAATACCTTTCATATTGTTTGTTTATCATAAACCAAACCGTCCGATTCATAGCCCCCAAATAAGGATCTTCGTCACTGCCTTTTTGAAAAAACGCAGCCTGGTACCTCTTTTGGTTTACAAGCATTTCATAAGAAATACTCTCATCTTCTGGAATGGATTGATCCGTGCCAAAATACCTTGGATTCGCCAGAAATTGAGCGCACAAATTATTAAAACGAATTTTTATGTCTGCTTCACTACATGAATGTGCGTCAAACACACAAACTCTAAAAACCTTTCGGTTATTGCACACAACCGAGACCTCAACGTCTTCGCCATTGAACTCACCTTCCAAAATGTCTCGGTTATAGCTACTTGTCTCAAATCCTTTCGCTTTAATCTTTTGAACCATTTCCGCCTTTGTCCCATCAACCGGGATTCCAAGAAATTTAGTTACCTCTGTTTGGGCGTTGACAACTAAAGCCATCACGACTGAAAACAAAAGAGTTAATACCTTTTTCATAGCAATTTTTGTTAGATTTATATTACTGTACAATTTTACGAAAAAAACGGAACAATCAAAATTTTTCTCTCATTAGCAGCAACTTTCCCTTAAAAAATCAAAACGCGGCGACACGTTTTGCATAATCTGCGTAACTTTGCGGTGGAAATGAAGAGCAAAAGCCACATACTAATCCTGTTGCTCGTGTCGATGATGATTACTTACGTCGGCGCGGGACAGCTTGTGGCGCAATGCCGGCACACGGGGATGGTGGAGGCGGTCGACGCCCACGACTCCTGCAACGGATGCTGCCACAAGCAGCAGAAAAAGTGCATGACGCTGTCGGTGAAAAAAATCTCATCCGCCGTAGGGCAGCAACACGTCTCTGTGGAGAGTCCTACGCCTTCCGATTTGCCGTTGGCACTGCTTACAGATTTCTTTGCGGCGACCCGCCCTGTCAAGCTGCCGAAAGAGTTTGCCACTGGCGAGTCTGAAAAATCGCCACCACGGCGGTATCTCTCATTCATTCAAGTGCTTCTGATTTAGCGGTGCGGCTTCAAGCAGGCGGCAACGCCCCTGCCTTATTGTCTACATACCGCAACAATTAAAAAGCATATATACGAATGAAAATCAGAATATTATCATTGTTTATCACTATTTCGGCGATGGCTTCGGCACAGACGCCAGCCGACACTATTGCCGACCAATCGCTCCACGAGGTGACCGTAAAGGCTCGCCGTCCGGGCGCAACGAATCTCGACGGCGCACTCAACGGACACAACATCAGCCGCGCCGAACTCTTCAAGGCGGCGTGCTGCAACCTCGGCGAGAGTTTCTCGACAAACCCTTCTGTCGACGTGTCATACAACGACGCAGCCACTGGAGCGAGGCAGATAAAGCTGCTGGGGCTGGCTGGCACATACGTGCAGATGCTCACAGAGCAGCTGCCGAATTTCCGCGGCGCCGCCACACCCTACGCGCTGGGCTACGTGCCCGGACCGTGGATGAAGAGCATACAGGTGTCGAAGGGCAGCGCGTCGGTGAAAAACGGATACGAGTCGATCACCGGACAAATCAACGTTGAATATCTAAAGCCGGAGGACGAGCAGGCGGTGGAGGTGAATCTCTTCGGCGACTCGAAGAGCCGCATCGAGGCCAATGCCGCAGCCAATCTGCACGTCGGCGAACGCGCAGGCGGCAACCTGATGCTGCACTACGAGAACAGCATCAACAACCACGACGAGAACCACGACGGGTTCTACGACAAGCCGCGCGTGGAGCAGTACAACGCGCAGTCGCGATGGCTCTGGAAGGGCGACCGCTACATCTTCCACGGAGGGCTGTCGGGGCTGAAGGAGAAACGGCGGGGCGGACAAACCAGACACGGCATGGCGGCTGAGACTCCGCTGTTCGGAATCGCCGTCAACACCGACAGATATGAGGCATACGCCAAGAATGCCTTTATCATAAACCCAAAACACGCCACCAACGTTGCTCTGATGGCTTCGGGGTCGATGCATGAGACTGACGCCGTTTTCGGCGGGAAAACATACTACGTCAACGAGAAAAACGCATACGTCTCGCTGATGTTCGAGACAAACTTCTCGGAGCGCCACAACCTCAGCGCCGGACTGAGCCTCAACCACGACTATTTCGGGCAGCTCTACAGGCTATCGCACTCTGCCACCGACGCCACACGCGATAATGAAAAGGAGACCACTCCCGGTGTCTACGCACAGTATACGCTGACTCTCGGCAAGACCCTGACCGCGATGGTGGGAATACGCGCCGACCACAGCTCGGTCTACGGCACGTTTGTCACGCCGCGATTCCACATAAAGTATGCGCCGTCGAGCCTCGCAAGCTTCCGCCTGTCGGCGGGCAAGGGCTACCGCACGGTGCATGCCCTCGCCGAAAACAATTACCTTCTCGCTTCCGGACGACGCCTTGCCGTCGACCCACTGAAACAGGAAGCAGCGTGGAACTATGGCTTCAGCGCGGCGTTAAGCATTCCCATTGCCGGCAAAGCACTGAAGATCAATGCAGAATACTACTATACACACTTCTCTGAGCAAGCCGTAATCGACTACGACACCAACCCTTCCGAGATACGCATCACAAACCTCAACGGCGGAAAGTCGTTCTCCCACACCATGCAGGTCGACGCCACTTATCCGTTCTTCCAAGGGTTCTCTGTCACTGCCGCCTACCGTCTCAACGACGTACGCACCACCTTCGGCGGAACGCTGCGCGAGAAGCCGCTGACAAGCCGCTACAAGGCTCTGCTCACCGCCTCCTACAAGACGGCTCTTGACCTGTGGCAGTTTGACGCCACGCTGCAAATCAACGGCGGCGGACGCATGCCGGAGCCATATACGCTCGGCGACGGCTCGCTGTCGTGGCAACGACGCTTCAACGCCTATCCGCAACTGAGCGCGCAGGTGACCCGCTGGTTCCGCCACTGGTCGATATACGTCGGCGGTGAAAACCTCACAAACTTCAAGCAGAAAACCCCGATAATCTCCGCCTCCGACCCCTGGAGCGAACGCTTCGACCCTACAATGGTGTGGGGACCTGTCCACGGATGGATGCTCTATGCCGGCGTGCGCATAAACTTCGGAAAATTATAAACTCAAATACATTATATATTATGAAACGTTCTGTTTTAGCCCTCGCGATGGGGCTGATTGCCATCACAGCCATGGCAAAGACCATCAAGACAACTGTGTTCACCACCTCGCCGCAGATGCACTGCGAGAACTGCGAGAACAAAATCAAAGGCAACCTGCGCTTTGAAAAAGGTGTGAAGAAAATCGTGACCGACATCGACAGCCAGACCGTCACCGTCACCTACGACGCCGACAAGACCTCGGTCGACCGTCTGATGAAGGGTTTCTCCAAATTCGGATACACTGCCCGCGAGCTGAAGCCAGGCGAGACGGTCACTACCGACTCTGATGAGGAATGCCCCAACATGTAATAAACGGCTGCCGACTCCAACGCGCCGCATCCACTCCGATGCGGCGCGTTTTTTTTGACGGCAAACAATTTGATTTGACCGATGTCATAGTTACCTTTGCAACATATAATATAAACCGCTATGGAAAAACCCGTAATCATACTTTCGTGCGACGTCGACGAGCGCGACCGCATGCGAATGCGTCAGGAATATTTTGAAGCCGTCATCGAAGCCGGCGGAGTGCCGGTGGTGATGCCGCCGCTGATGCTGCGTTCACAAATCGACGAGTGGCTCGACCGCATCGACGCCGACGCCCTGATGCTCACCGGAGGCTGCGACATCGACCCGCAAACCTTCCGCGAGACGCCCGTGCGCGGACTCGGACGGGTGTCGCTGCAGCGCGACGTCTACGAGCTCGGCCTGCTCGAAGCCTGCATGCTGCGCGGCATGCCTGTGCTCGGAATATGCCGCGGACTGCAAGTAATCAACGTGGCGCTCGGAGGATCGCTCTATCAAGACATGCTGTCGCAGATGGGGACGGAGTTTGCCAGACACCAGCAGAAAGAGCCTACGGAAGTGGCGACCCACGAAGTGGCGTTCATTGCGGGGTCGATGGCTGAAAACCTTTTTCAAACGCAATTTTTGCCAACCAACAGCCACCACCACCAATGCGTGCACCGCGTTGCCGACGACCTCACCGTCAGCGGCACTACAGTCGACGGCGTGGTAGAGGCGTTGGAATGGCCTGAGAGAGAAATTTTTGCCGTGCAGTTTCATCCGGAGCGCATGCGTGACGGCAACCCCACGATGTGCGGTTTTTTCAAAAACTGGATAGAACGCGTGGCGGCTGTAGCAAGCAACAAAAAATCAGAAATTGCCAAAAACGACTGAAAAAACGCTTTGTTTTTTGCACAACGATACCGTTTTTGTGCAGAAAAATGCGGTTTTTAGCCTAAATATTTTTCTATTAGAATAATAATTACTTACTTTGCACGTCTAAAAAAGAAACAAAAGAATTTATTAATCTAAAAAATTTAAAAGTTATGTCTGAAATTGCAGAAAGAGTAAAGGCTATAATTGTTGATAAACTGAGTGTAAACGAATCAGAAGTAACACCGGAAGCAACATTTGCTCAGGACCTCGGCGCAGATTCTCTCGACACTGTAGAATTGATCATGGAATTCGAGAAAGAATTCGGTATCACAATCCCTGACGATCAGGCAGAAGGTATCAAAACTGTAGGCGACGCTATCGCATACATCGAAAACGCTAACAAATAATTTATCCCCTAATGGAACTTAAAAGAGTTGTTGTAACTGGATTGGGCTCAATCACGCCTATCGGCAACGATGCCGAAACTACGTGGAAAAACGCAGTGGAAGGTGTCAGCGGAGCCGGTTCTATTACGCATTTCGACGCCTCTTTATTCAAGACGCAATTCGCCTGTGAAGTAAAGGGTTACAACTCTGCCGACCATTTCGACCGCAAGGAAGCCCGCAAATATGACCTCTACGCGCAATATGGCGTTATCGCTGCCCGCGAGGCGGTGAAAGACGCCGGCCTCGAAGAATTCGAAGGCTTGAACAAAGACCGCGTAGGCGTTATCTTCGCTGCTGGTATTGGTGGATTGCACACTTTCGAGGAGGAAGCTGGCTACTACGCCATGAACAAGGACAAAGGCCCGAAGTACAATCCATTCTTCATCCCTAAAATGATTGCCGATATGGCAGCAGGTCTCATTTCGATGACCTACGGCTACCGTGGACCGAACTACGCAACCGTTTCGGCTTGCGCTTCGTCAACCCACGCACTTATCGACGCTTACAACACCATCCGTCTTGGCAAGGCCGACGCCGTTGTCACTGGTGGTGCGGAAGCAGCAATCTTCCCTGCCGGTGTAGGTGGCTTCAACTCAATGCACGCTTTGTCGACACGCAACGACGATCCGGAGCACGCTTCCCGCCCATTCAGCGGCTCGCGCGACGGTTTCGTTATGGGTGAAGGCTCGGCTTGCCTTATCTTTGAGGAATTGGAACACGCTCTCGCCCGCGGCGCCCACATCTATGCTGAGGTTGCCGGTGGCGGTATGTCGGCAGACGCTTATCACCTTACTGCAACCCACCCTGAGGGTCTGGGCGCAAAACTCGTGATGAGCAACGCTCTCGAAGACGCTGAAATGAAACCTGAAGACATCGACTACATCAACGTGCACGGCACGTCGACTCCTGTAGGCGACCTGTCGGAGGTGAAGGCAATACAAGGTGTATTCGGCGACCACGCTTACAAACTTAACCTCAGCTCGACAAAGTCGATGACCGGACACCTCCTCGGTGCAACCGGAGCTCTTGAGGCTATGTTCTGCGTAAAGTCGGTACAAGAAGACATCGTTCCTCCTACAATCAACCACGAGGACGGTGACAACGATCCTGAAATTGACTACAACCTGAACTTTACGTTCGGCAAAGCCCAAAAGCGCACTGTCAATGCCGCTCTCTCAAACACGTTTGGTTTCGGCGGACACAACGCTTGTATCATTATGAAGAAATACAAAGGCTAAAAGCCGTCAACGTTTACGAACGGATAAAACTTTTCATAAAGCTCCTTTTCTCCAATGAGAAGGAGCTTTATTCTTTTTGTGCGGATCTGACGGGATTCTGCCCACGCGGAATAGCAATCTACCGGCAGGCGCTGACCTTCCGACCCGCCAACGCGTCAGCAATCAACGGCACCGTCGTAGGCTCCGGCTCGGGATACTCCAAGCGCGAAGCCCACCAACACGCAGCTGAAGCCGCCATGAAAACCCTAAAAAACACCTCAATCGAATCAATTTTGGCATCCAATTTTCGATGATGCAATTTTAGCAGATAACCCACTGGCTATCAGCACCCATTTTTCTCGTTGATGCATTGATTTTTTAGGATTTTATATAATTTATCCATACCTTTGCATGTACAGAAGACCCATCTTTATGAAAGAATGAATTTGATATTGAACCCGGAGGACAACTGAACATCAACACTAAATAAACTTTTACGATTATGAAAAAACTCTACACTTTGATTTTGATGGCAATGGCAGCAATAACAGCGACAGCTGCCGACTGGACATATATGCCGATGGTGCGCGAGGGCGTGGAATGGCATTATGCAACCCAAAACGTCCGACAAGGAGGAACCGACACCGGAAACATCTATCTGCGTTTCGACGGCTCCGAAACCGTCGACGGCAAGACCTACAGCGTGCTGTACCGCTACGACACTCCCGCGTTCGACAAAGCGAAAGCACAGATTGCCGCATATATGCGCGAAGACGGGCACAAGGTGTATGCAATCTGCAAAATCAAGCCCGACGGGACCAGCACCAGCGACAACGAAAGCGAGGAACGGGTGGCCTACGATTTCGACACCCCTGAGAACAACACATTTGCCATCGTTGGCAAGGTGGACTTCATCACCGTGGGCAACACAAGCCACAAAGCACTGTCAGACAACTCCGTAAATCACATTTGGGCAATCGACGGAATCGGTATCGCTGCAGAGGGATTCACAGCCGACGGCTATCTGCCATTCCCAAACCCATACGTCGTAGCGTCGACATTCTATTTCAGCACATATCTGGTCGACTTGAAAGAAATTGCCACAGGCAACACAATCTACAGCCATGACAGTTTCTACGGCTCTGTAGCCGACATCAAAGCCGACAACCGCCCACTGACAGTCATCGTGGCCGGCGGACGCATCAACGCTGTGTCGCCAAAGGGTGAATGCTCCGACCTCACCATTGCCAACACGACGGGCGCGACAGTGGCACACAGCGAAGGAGCGTCGGCAAGCATCGAAGGGCTGACGCCGGGCATCTACGTGGTGACTGCGACAACACCCGAAGGCAAACGCGTGGCAAAGAAAATCGCTCTATAACAACCCCGTTCTTTATCTTCCCAGCCTCACGCCGACACAGACGGAGAGGGGCGTGCTGCGCCGTGCATTGTCTGAAATTCAGCAATTTTCCCGGTTTATGGCAAAAAAACCGCATAAAATTTTCATCAAAGGATATAATCTATTAATTTTGCAGTTCGTGAGATAAACCGAAAAAATAGAAAAAACAAAATAAAAATGGCAACAACAGACAAAAAACAAGCCACTCGCACAACGATCGACGAACTCAACGAGAAACTGTCGTCGGCGGAACAGAGTGTTGAGAAGAACAAGAAAAAAATCCTTTACGCCGTAATCGCTGCCGTGGCTGTAGTGGCTATCGGCTTCTGGGCATACTACGGCTTCTACCAGAATAAGGTGAGCGAGACCAAAGAATTGGTTGGAAAAGCCGACGCCGCAAAGATGGAAGGTCAGGACTCTATGGCGCTGAAGCTCTACAAGCAGGCTGCCGAGGGATATGGCAAGTTTGCAAACCGCGCAAACCTCGAGGCTGCAATCATCCTCTTCAACCAGGGCAAGGCTGCCGACGCTTTGACCTACCTCGAAGCCTACAGCTCTGAGGAGTCGCTCATCGGCTCTATGGCTCAGACTTTGAAAGGCGACTGCAACGTGAACCTCAAGAAATATGACGACGCTGTGGCTTGCTACGAAAAGGCTGTGAAGGTGGCTGACGGCAACAAGATGCTCGTGCCTTTCGCAATGTACAAGAAAGCAATCGTGCTCGCCGCTCAAAACAAGCATGCGGAAGCTGCTAAAGTCTTTGAAGAAATAAGCAACCAATATCCTGCGTTCGCTCCTCACGGACAGGGCGGTCTCGACATCCAGAAACTTATGGAGCAGGAGAAATTCCGCGCCGCTGGCGACAAATAAGACAGAAGGTAATATTAATTTCTTTCATAAAAGAGACGGGCTGGGTTCTTCGGAATCCAGTTCGTTTTTTATTTCTCCTCATTTTCACATTTTGGATGTTTCATACAAGAAAGTAAGCATTTGGTGCTGGAGCAGCACTACAAACACCAACTTCACCGGCGGCGCAAGCGCAAAATGGCCGGGAGAGCGCGCCACTATGATGGGCAAGGCTGCAAACGGCAACTTGATTTGGAAATGGACATTCACAGGCACCGTCGACACTTCCGACATGCCTACCCACATCATCTTCAGCAACGCCGGCAGCCCGCAGACAGACAACCTTGAGTTCAAGAACGGCGGCTACTACACCATAAACGGCGTTGACCACGTAGTTAATCCGACAACTTCCTCTGTCGACGGCAACGCGAGCGCATCGCTGAGAGCGTATGCCTACAACGGAACTATCTTTGTAATCGCCCCCGAAGCAACCACGGTGACCATCTCTTCTATCGACGGCCGCACATTCACGCAGCCTGTCGAACAAGGCGAAAACCGCATCGTAGGCTTCGGCAAGGGCATCTACATTGTTGAAGGACAAAAAATAATCCTATAAATTCAAAAATTTCGGAATGTGGCAGTTTTTAAGCTAAGATATTAATTCATAACAGATTAACGATTTTAACAATATTTCCTACTGCTAAATTGAGATACCCAATGTTTAAAAAATGTTACATTCCGAAAAAAAATAAGTACATTGCGCTTGCACCACAAAAATAGGTTGTATCTTTGTACTGTTTTTGAAGCAAAAAATTGTTTTATTATTAAAATTTAGAAAAAATGAAAAAGTTAGTTTTATTACTTGCTGTTGTAGTTTCTGCTACATTGTTCTCTTGCTCTGGCGACAAAGCCGCTAATGATTCAACTGCTGCTGACACTACAGTTCAAACTGAAGACACTGCAGCTCCTGTTGACACTGCAGCTACTGTTGACTCTACTGCAGCTCAGGCTTAATTCTAAGCATAGAACAGTAAACAAGATAAGGACTACCTCGATAGAGGTGGTCCTTTTTTTTGCGTCTCCCCCACAGAAACCAACAGCGACCGCACACACATCGGAGCATGCTAAAATAAAACAAGCGGAGGCGTGTCAGTCAGCGACACACCTCCGCTTTGCTTATCGATGTTGCGGCAAGGATTACTCCTCTTCGCCCTCAGTCTCGTCCTCCTTCATGTTGTGGAACACGTTTTGCACATCATCGTCGTCCTCAAACTTCTCAAGGAGTTTCTCGATCTGCTCACGCTGCTCCGGAGTCACATCCTTATAGTCGTTAGGGATGCGTTCAAACTCCGCGCTCTGGATTTCGAAGCCATTCTCCTCAAGATATTTCTGGATATTGGCAAACGCGTCAAAAGCGCCGTAGATAGCGATGTCGTCGCCCTCGTTCTCAACCTCGTCAACACCGAAGTCGATAAGTTCCAATTCAAGCTCCTCCAAGTCAACGCCTTCTTTCGGCGCAACCTTAAACACACACTTGTGGTCGAAAAGGAACGAAAGGCTGCCCGACGTGCCGAGCGAACCACCGAACTTATTGAAGTAGCTGCGCACGTTGGCAACCGTACGGGTATTGTTGTCGGTAGCCGTTTCCACCACAATAGCGATACCGAAAGGACCGTATCCTTCGTATACGATTTCCTTGTAGTCACTTGCATCCTTGTCGGTAGCCTTCTTGATGGCGCGTTCAACGGTGTCCTTAGGCATATTGGCTGCTTTTGCGTTCTGCAGGAGCACACGCAAGCGGGAGTTGCCGGCAGGGTCAGGGCCAGCGGCTTTCACCGCGATAGTGATTTCCTTACCGATTTTTGTGAACGTACGCGACATGTTGCCCCAACGTTTCAATTTTCTCGCTTTGCGATATTCAAAAGCTCTTCCCATGAGTATACTTTTTATTATTGTAGTTATTGTTTTGATTTATTATCGTAGTTGTGCGCCAAGTTGCTTTTGCAAGTTGGTGATTATTTTCTTCATGACGGCATCGATTTGCTTGTCGTTGAGCGTCTTCTCGTCGTCCTGCAACGTCATGCTCACGGCATACGACTTCTTGCCCGCCTCAAGGTTCTTGCCCTCGTAGACATCGAAGAGAGTCACGCTCTTGAGCAGACGTTTCTCCGAGTTGCGGATTACGGTCTCAACGTCGGCAAATGTAGTGGCAGCGTCGATGAGCAGCGCAAGGTCGCGCTTCACAGGCATCGACTTCGGAAGGTCGGTGTACTCCACCTTCTTCTTCAACGCAATCTTCACCAACGCGTTCCAGTTGAGCTCAGCGAAATAGACAGGCTGGCTGATATCGGTCTTCTTGAGCATTTTGTGGCTCACCACGCCCACATAACCGATAAGTTTGCCGCCGCGGTTGCGGTATTCCAGACATGCCGCAAACAAATCGTTGCTTGTCTGCTTTGCCACAAGTTCCTTCTGGCTTACGCCCAGACGAGCAAACACATTCTCGACAACCGCCTTAAGGTCGAACACTGTCGACTTCACAGCCGGAGACGTCCAGTTGGCAGTATGCAGGTCGCCAGTCATCCAGATGCCCAGATGCGCCTCCTCTGCAAACGGAGCCAATGGCTTCTCTTCGGTCGACTCGGCTTGCGGGTCGAAAGAGTAGACATTTCCAAACTCATACATCAGCAGGTTGGCACTCTTGCGGTTGATGTTGTGCGCAAGACTTTCAAGACCGCCGAACACAAGAGTCTGACGCATCACCGCCAAATCGCTGCTCAACGGATTGAGCAGACGCACGCAATTGTCGAGCGGATACATCTCCAAGCCGTCGTAGTAGCTTACGGCAGTGAGCGAATTGTTCATAATCTCGCGATATCCGGCGGCTGTCAGCTGCTCCGACACGAGGTTCTGCAGCTGATTTGCATCGTCGGTAGGCTGGCGGTAGGACAACGAGGCATGGAGCGTCTCGTCAAACTCCACGTTGTTGTAGCCATAGATGCGCAGTATGTCTTCCACCACGTCGCACGGGCGGGTAACATCCACACGGTATGTCGGGATGCGCAGTGTGAGCACATCGTCGGTTTCTTTTTCAATCTCCATCTCGAGAGCGGCGAGGATGGTCTTCACCAGACCCTTGTCGAGAGTCTTGCCGATGAGACGCGCCATGTAGTCGAGCGACAGCTCTACCGTAGGACGCTCAACAGGCGCAGGGTAGAAATCAGAGATTTCGCCGCAGATTTCGCCGCCTGCCAACTCCTTCACGAGCAATGCGGCAGCCTTGAGGGCATAAATCACATTGTTGGGATCCACGCCACGCTCAAAGCGGAACGAGGCATCGGTGTTCAAGCCCTGACGGCGCGCTGTCTTGCGCACCCATGTCGGATGGAAGCAAGCCGACTCAAGGAAGATGTCGGTTGTCTGTTCCGTAACGCCCGATTCAAGTCCGCCGAACACGCCGGCGATACACATAGGCTCCTCTGCGTTGCAAATCATAAGGTCGCGGGCTGTCATCGTGCGTTCCACACCGTCGAGAGTCACGAATTTCGAGCCTTCAGCGGCTGGGCGCACCACGATTTTGTTGCCTTTCACCTTTGCCAGGTCGAAGCAGTGCAGCGGCTGGCAATAAGCGTTAAGTATGAAGTTTGTAATGTCGACCACATTGTTGATTGGACGCTGACCGATGGCTGTCAGATAATTGCGCAGCCATTCCGGACTTTCCGCCACCTTCACGCCGCGGATAGTCAAACCGGCATAGCGGATGGCAGCCTCCTGGCATTCCACCTCTACAGGAATCGCGCCGTCGGCACGGTCGCTGTGGAAAGCGTCGACAGAAGGAGAATGCAGGTCGGCCTGCATGCCCTGAGCCTTCATCCATGCGGCAAGGTCGCGCGCCACGCCGAAATGCGACGCAGCATCGATACGGTTAGGAGTCAGGTCGACTTCAAACATATAGTCGTCCTTCACGTTATAGTAATCTTTGGCGAGAGTGCCCGGCTTCACCGTCTCAGGAAGCTCGATGATTCCGTCGTGCGATGTGCCGACACCGATTTCGTCTTCGGCGCAAATCATTCCGAACGACTCGACACCGCGGATTTTTGATTTCTTGATTGCAAATTCCTTGTCGCCATCGTAGAGTTTAGTGCCCACGGTAGCCACAACCACATGCTGTCCGGCAGCCACGTTTGCCGCTCCGCAGACAATCTGCGTAGGAATGCCGTCGCCGAGGTCCACGGTAGTGATGTGCAGGTGGTCGCTGTCGGGATGCTCAACGCAAGTGAGCACCTTGCCTACAACCAGCCCCTCAAGCCCGCCTTTGATTGTTTCTACTTTCTCAACGCCGTCCGTCTCAAGACCGATAGAAGTAAGGGCGGCAGAAACCTCCTCCGGCGAAAGGTTGAAATTAAGATATTCTTTCAACCAGTTATACGATATATTCATAACCTATAAATGTTTCTAAACAGAGTTGTAAGGATAAACCTCCGTAAAAATCGCACAAATTTACGAATTAATTTCCAAAAAAGGCAATCTAATCAAGTCTATTTCAGCAAAGAGAGGAAACGCGACGGGATAGGCGTCTCAAACAGCATCTCCTTCTTGGTGACAGGGTGCGCGAAATGAAGCGTGCGCGCGTGCAGACCGAGGCGGTGTATCGGACTTGCCTTGGCTCCGTACTTGCGGTCGCCGACAATCGGATGCCCAAGGTCTTTCATGTGCACACGAATCTGATTCTTGCGTCCGGTGTCAAGACTCAGCTCCATCAGCGAGTAGCCGTTGTTGCACTGCAGACGCTTGAAGCGCGTGATGGCGAGCTGACCCTCGTCGGGATTCTGCGTGGAGTACACCTCAAACTGCGATGTCTCGGCAAGATAACTCTTCACAACGCCTTCCTCCTGCTCCACCTTGCCCTCGACAACAGCCACATAGCGGCGGCCGAGCACCATATTGTTCCAGTTGTGCTGCATAGCCTCCTTCGCCTCAACGTTCTTGGCAAACATCATCAACCCCGACGTGTCGCGGTCAAGACGATGCACAACGAAGAGCATCAGCCGCGGGTCTTTCTTCTTCAGATAGTCGCGGAGAATGCTGTATGCCGTGCCGTCCTTCACATTGTCGGTCGACACCGAGAGGATGCCGCTGCCCTTGTTGATTACGATAATGTCGTTGTCCTCATACACCAGCTTGATGCGCGGATGGGAGAACACCACAAACGGGCGTGTGAAATTGACCGACAGCGTGTCGCCGGCATGGACTGGCTGGTCGAATTGCGATGTAGGCATTGAATTGAGTGCCACTTGGTTATATTTCATCAGCGCCTTGATGGATGTGCGCTTATGGTCGGTAAGTTTTGCTTCCAGACACTGCATCAGCGTCGACTCCTCTGCGGCAGTCCACACGAGGATGCTGTCGGGACGCCAGCGGTTGCGCTCCGCTCCCGGTTTTCCGTTTCTCGTCATAATCATTGATTTATATCGCAAAATTACTGCAAAACGGCGTAACTACAAAATAAAGCGGTGGTTGAGCGACAAAAACAACGTCAGCGACGCCTAAAAATGCACACAAATGACGAAATGTGTTTCATTTTTCAATATTTTGATATATTTTTGTATCAGAATACGAAAACAATGGGAGTCAAGATACATAGAGAGGGAGTGAACATCATCCTTGCGTTCGCGCTTATTTTGGTGGTAATCAACATCCCTATATACCTTTTTGTCGCTTCGTGGGTTGCCAAAGGCATTGTCTGGGGCATCTCGCTGTTTGCATTGTGGCTTGTCACCAACTTCTTCCGATCGCCGATACGCAGTTTTGCCGGGGAGAGGGAGCATATGGTTGTGTCGTCGGTCGACGGCAAAGTCGTGGCTCTCGAAGAGGTCGACGAATGCGACGTGCTCGGTGGACGCGCCATCCAACTGTCGGTGTTCATGTCGGTGTTCAACGTCCATGCCAACTGGTATCCGGTCGACGGCAAGGTTGAGAAAGTGGAACATCAACACGGACGTTTCCGTTCTGCCTATCTTCCGAAGTCGAGCAGCGAGAACGAGCGTTCGTCAATCGTGATACGCACCAACGGAGGCACGCGCATTCTCGTGCGTCAGATTGCCGGCGCCATCGCGCGACGAATCGTAACCTATGCGCTTCCGGGGTCGAAGGCCGACATCTCGGCACATCTCGGCTTCATCAAATTCGGTTCCAGAGTTGACATCTACCTACCTGTCGACGCTGAAATTTTCGTCAAAATCGGCGACAAGACAATAGGCGGAGTAACGCCTATCGCCCGTCTGAAAGAATAACATCATACAGCAATGAAACTTTTTCGCGCAGTAAAGCAAAACATACCGAACACCATCACGAGCATGAACCTCTTCTCGGGCTGCATGGCGGTGGTGTCGGCATTCCATTTCAATGAAACCATCGGAGCCATGCAAGGCTACGAATGGGCGTTTCTGTTCATAGGACTTGCCACCGTGTTTGACTTCTGCGACGGACTGTCGGCGCGCCTGCTGCACGCCTATTCAGCTCTCGGGAAGGAACTGGACTCGCTGTCTGACCTCGTCAGCTTCGGAGTGGCGCCCGCTGCGCTGGTGTTCAACCTCATACAGTCGCAAACAGGCTCATGGGTGGCTTTTCTGGCATTCCTGATCGCCGTTTTCGGAGCGTTGCGTCTTGCCAAATTCAACATTGACGACCGCCAGACCACTTCTTTCATCGGCCTGCCGATTCCTGCCAACGCCATTTTCTGGATTGGCGTTGTGGCCTGGAACGTGGACTTCCGCTATATCGGCGACGCCTGGATGACTGCGCTTGTGGTTCTGTTTCCGCTGCTGATGGTGAGCAGCCTGCCGATGTTCTCCCTGAAGGTGAAAACGCTGTCGCTGCGCTCCAACGTGCGCCGCTACGCCCTGCTGCTCGGCACCGCCATGCTCGTTGCCGCCATGCAGTTGGCAGGCCTGTTGTGGGCGATTGTGTTCTACATTCTGCTGTCAGCCACAGAGCGCCGCGATGAACAAAATCGCCAGTAGGTTGTTTTCCTTTTGTAATTAATATATTCGATTAAAGTGTCATTCTTCATATTTTTAATCTTCATCATTTTATTTATCGTAGCGATTCCGTTGCTACGCATTGCGGCTGCCCTGATAAATATGAAAAGACGGGTTGCCAACGCCTTCGGAGGCAAGGAAAAGCCGGGAAAAGCCAACGAAGAGCCGCAACGCCGCAAAGTGTATGACAAGGACGTTGGCGAATACGTGAAATTTGAAGAAATCGCCGTCGACAAATCAGACGACACCCCCATGGAAAAAGTGGAGTACCGCGAGGAATCGCAGGTCTCCGACGTGGAGTTTGAAGAAATCCGCGACTAATCAATCCGTCACCACTCCACCTCGACAGCCGCCGAGCCCGTGATGCCGGCAATAGGCGCCCGCGTTTTCTCAATGCGGATATATCCGCCTGTGATTTCAGGAAATTTTTTCAGCAGCCCACTGCGGATGCGTCCCGCCACATGCTCCAACAGACGCGACGGCACTCCCATCTCCGCCTTCACCACCTCATAGACTTCAGCATAGTTGAGCGTTGCCTCAAGATTGTCGGTCTGCATAGCCTCCTCAAAAGGATAGTCGAGCCGCAGCGCAACGACAAACGTGTTGCCCACCGCGCGTTCCTGCTCCATCACGCCGTGACGGGCGTGGAAACGCAGATTGTCAAGCGTTATCGACGTGCGCATCATTGCTTTTCCTCCTCTTTCTGCTCTATCCACACATACGCCCCCAAGTCGAGGCTGCCCGAGGCAAAACGGTCGTTGCCGAGCATGTCGAAGCGCGCCGCGTCGGGACACAGCATCATGTCGCCCTTGCCGATGGCGTCGCTCTCGTTTTTCAGACGATAGTCGAAGATATAGTCTTTCCTTACGGTATAGAATTTAGGATCGCCGCCCCACACGCAGTTGATGAAGTTGTCATCGTCGTTGCCCTTGGAACGCAACAGACAGTTGCGTAGATACACCGCGCTGCCCTTGAGGTCGCCTTCCGAGATGTCGGAAGCGTTGCCGTAGACCACGCAGTTGTTGAACTCCGCATCCATCAGCGGATTGTCGTACGACTTGTCTTTCGGCAGCACATAGTTGAGCGTCAGCAACGGACTGGTTATCGCCGAAAACAGATAATAGTTGGCAAACGTGCAGTTATTGAACGCATACTTGCCTCCCGTAAGGTTGACCACCCCCTCCGACGCATCCGAAAACTCACTGCCCTCGGCATCAATCCATGAGTGGGCGGCAGTCAGCACCGACGACGATGAGTTGTGGAGCACACTATTGAAAATGTGCAACTTGCGCTTGTCGAGCACGCCGCACGAATCCACCACAACGCCGCTCGACGAGCCCTGCATCTCCACATAAGCCATCTCGTTGCCATAGCTGTCTTTGTCATAATGCACACCGTCCCATTGCCCCGACATCAGCTGGAACGGGATGCTGCCAGCCACCTTGTCGAGACGGTCGGCGCGCAGACGCACAGGATTGCCCTGCGTCCCCTCCATCAGCAGAGTGCCTTTCACCCGGATTTTCGCCTTGTCGTGGAAATAGACCGTTGTGCCGGCAGGGATGCGCAGCGTGGCGCCCTCGTCGACCACAAGACTGTCCATCACGCGGTATGGACGGTCGGCGGTCAGAGCCGTGTTCTCGCTTATCGTCCAGTCGCTTACGGTCACCGCATTCTGTCCGGCGGCACGCAGCGTGACTGTCTGCAGCACACCGTTGGTCACAAAGTTGAGATTGCCGTAGACGTCAAACGGAGTGTCGGCAGAGGTCTCGTCGACACGTGCCGTGACAAACACATAAAGGCTGTCGTTGCCGCGCACCTCAATGTCGGAAAACCGCTCTCCGGAACGCCCGTCGACATTCATATAGAAATGCGCGCCGTCGCCCACCCCGTCAATCGAGATGTCGCTGATGCGCAGCTGCTTCTTGTGGCGGTTGTAGACAAGAAAACGATGCGTGGCTGTGGTCTCTCCAGTAAATACGGTGTCGAAACTGAGCGTGTCGGTCGAAAACACCAGCGTGTCGCTGCTGCTTGTCGTGAAGTTGTCCTCGATGCACGACGGTAACGATGCAACAAGCACAAATGTGAATATGGCGAACAATAAACTTCTCATTTTTGGGAATATATTTACATTAATAAACGTAAAAACATATTTCTTTATTGCACACCAGCCCAATTTTACCCCGTCGGACAAGCCTCAGATTTTCTGCTTCCAGAATTAATGAGTAACTTTGCAAGGCATTTTGTCGCATCCGCTATCATGCTGGCATAAACAATTATACGGCGACAAGCGTTATTATATGATTTTACAGATTTCGTTACAATAATGAACGACGACAACAATAAGAATAAAAAGAAAGAGCAGAGCGACGAGGAACTGCTGAAAAACGTCACCGGAAGCGAGTACAAATACGGCTTCGTTTCCGACATCGACACCCACGTGATTCCCGTCGGTCTGAACGAAGACGTGGTGCGCTACATCTCGAAAGTAAAAGGCGAACCGGAATGGCTGCTCGACTTCCGCCTGAAAGCGTTCAGCCATTGGAAGACGATGACGATGCCTCGCTGGGCGCATCTCGACATCCCGGAAATCGACTTCCAGGCGATAAGCTATTATGCCGCGCCGAAGGTCAAGGACGCGCCGAAATCGATGGACGAGGTCGACCCTGAACTGCGACGCACATTCGACAAACTCGGCATCTCGCTCGAGGAACAGATGAGGCTGTCGGGAATGGCTGTCGACGCCGTGATGGACAGCGTGTCGGTGAAAACCACCTACCGCGACAAGTTGGCTGAACTGGGCGTGATTTTCTGTTCAATCTCTGAAGCGGTGAAGGACTATCCCGACCTTGTGAAGAAATATCTCGGATCGGTGGTAAGCTACCGCGACAACTTCTTCGCAGCACTCAACTCGGCAGTGTTTTCCGACGGCTCGTTTGTCTACATCCCGAAAGGAGTGCGCTGCCCGATGGAGCTGTCTACATATTTCCGCATAAACGCCGCCGGAACAGGACAGTTTGAACGCACTCTGATTGTTGCCGACGACGATGCCTACGTGTCATACCTCGAAGGCTGCACGGCTCCGATGCGCGACGAGAACCAGCTGCACGCCGCAATAGTGGAGATCGTGGTGGAGGACCGCGCAGAAGTAAAGTATTCCACTGTCCAGAACTGGTATCCGGGCGACAAGGAGGGCAAAGGCGGCATCTACAACTTCGTGACGAAACGCGGACTGTGCCGCGGCGACTTCTCGAAACTGTCGTGGACACAGGTGGAGACAGGCTCTGCAATCACATGGAAATACCCAAGCTGCGTGCTGAAAGGCGACAACTCCGTGGGTGAATTCTATTCCGTCGCAGTGACCAACAACTATCAGCAAGCCGACACCGGCACAAAAATGATACATATAGGCAAGAATTCCCGCAGCACAATCGTGTCGAAGGGCATATCGGCGGGATTCAGCCAAAACAGTTACCGAGGAGCGGTGAAAGTGGCGAAAAACGCAACCGGATGCCGCAACTACACGCAGTGCGACAGCCTGCTGCTCAGCAAGACGTGCGGAGCGCACACATTCCCGTATATCGACGTGCAGAACGACTCGTCGGTGGTGGAACACGAGGCAACGACATCGAAAATCAACGAGGACCAACTGTTCTACTGCAACCAGCGCGGCATCCCCACCGAAGATGCTGTCGGTCTTATCGTCAACGGATATGCCAAAGAGGTTATGAACAAACTGCCGATGGAATTTGCCGTCGAGGCACAGAAGCTATTGCAAGTGTCGCTTGAAAATTCTGTAGGCTAAACCAATACAATCAAAATGGAAAAACAAAATTCTATGCTCGAAATAAAGAATTTACATGCCGAAATCGACGGCAAGGAGATATTGAAAGGCATCAACCTGACGGTCAACCCGGGAGAAGTGCACGCCATCATGGGTCCGAACGGATCAGGCAAAAGCACGCTGTCGGCGGTGCTGACAGGCCATCCCGCCTACAAGGTGACTGCCGGAGAAGTGACGTTCAACGGAAAGAATCTGCTTGAGTTGTCGGCGGAAGACCGCTCGCACGAAGGTCTGTTTCTCAGTTTCCAATACCCGGTGGAGATTCCGGGTGTGTCGATGGTCAACTTTATGCGCGCAGCCCTCAACGCAAAGCGCAAATACCTCAACCTCGACCCGCTGTCGGCTACCGACTTTCTGAAACTGATGCGCGAGAAGCGCGCCATCGTGCAGCTTGACAACAAACTGGCTTCGCGCTCGGTCAACGAGGGTTTCTCGGGCGGCGAGAAGAAGCGCAACGAAATCTTCCAGATGGCGGTGCTCGAGCCGCGGCTGAGCATCCTCGACGAGACCGACAGCGGTCTCGACATCGACGCGCTGCGCATCGTGGCAGAGGGCGTCAACAAGCTCAAGACCGACAACAACGCAACCATCGTAATCACCCACTACCAGCGTCTGCTCGACTACATCAAGCCCGACATCGTGCATGTGCTCTACAAAGGACGCATCGTGAAAACAGCCGGTCCGGAACTGGCTCTCGAGCTCGAGGAGCGCGGATATGACTGGATTAAAGAAGAAGTGGACAACGCAACTAAAGAATAATAGGAAATGTCGTCTATCAATCAATATATCGACCTGCTCAACGCCAACCGCGAAGCCATCGACAGCCACAGCGCCGGCGCGCTCAACGCCGCGCGGCAGTCTGCCCTCGAGGCTCTCGCCGGACAACGGATGCCGGTGAAGGGCGACGAGGACTATGAGGTGACCGACCTTGAGGAGGTGTTTGCCGCCGACTATGGTGTCAACATCAACCGCATCGAGATGGCCGCCAACCCCGCCGAAGCGTTCCATTGCGACGTGCCCAATCTAAGCACGTGCCTGTATTTTCTTATAAACGACTCGTTCAAGGCCGCCAAAAACTCGGCAAACGCGCTGCCCGACGGTGTCATCGTAAAATCGCTGCGCGACGCCGCCGCCGACAATGCCGACATCGTTGACCGCTACTACGGAAAGGCTGCACGGCTCTCCGACCGCCCCACTGCCCTCAACACGCTGCTGGCGCAGGACGGTGTGTTTGTCTACGTGCCGAAAGGCGTGGCGGTGGAAAAACCTTTGCAAATTGTCAACATCCTCACCAGCGGAGCTCCGCTGATGGCGTGCCGACGCCTGCTGATTGTGGTGGAGGAAAACGCGCAACTGCGCATGCTGGCCTGCGACCACACTCAAGCTCACGACGTTGACTTCCTCAACTCGCAGGTGGTGGAGATATTCGCCGGCAAGAACTCCATGGTCGACTTCTACGACATTGAGGACTCGTCCGACCGCACCCGCCGCGTCTCTACGCTGTACCTGCACCAGGAGGCCGGATCAAACCTTATGGTCGACGGCATCACGCTGAAAAACGGAATGACGCGCAACGACTTTATCGTTGACCTTGCCGGCGACAACACCGAGCTGCATCTGATGGGCATGGCAATGGCATCGGGACAGCGCCACGTTGACAACCACACGATGGTGTGCCACACGGCAAAAGGCGGACACACCGACGAGCTGTTCAAATACGTGCTCGACGACAAGGCTGTCGGCTCGTTCTCCGGACTCATCAAGGTGGAGCCCGAAGCCGACAAGACCGAGGCTTACCAAAGCAACCGCAACGTGCTTGCATCGACCGAAGCCCGCATGTTCTCAAAGCCGCAGCTGCTCATCGACTGCGACGACGTGAAGTGCAGCCACGGCTCGTCGATAGGTCAGATTGACCAAAACGCACTGTTCTACATGCGCTCGCGAGGCATCCCCGAACACGAGGCACGGCTGATGCTCATGCAGGCATTTATGAACGACGTGATCGACGGTGTGCGCCTCGAGTCGCTCAAAGACCGCCTGCGCCACCTCGTCGGAAGCCACATTCTCGGCAACTCGGCGTCATGCCACGACTGCGCCGGCAGCTGCCAAAACAAAAAGTAAACACAAAGAAATGCTTGACATACAGAAAATACGTTCTGAATACCCTATCCTTAGCCGCGAAGTGTGCGGCAAACCGCTGATTTACCTCGATTCAGCAGCCACATCGCAGACTCCGCGATGCGTGGTGGAACGAATCGACGATATGTACTACACGATGAAAGCCAACGTGCACCGCGGCGTGCACCAGCTGTCGCAAGAGGCGACGGAGCGTCAGGAGCGCACCCGTGAGCGCGTGCGGCAGTTCTTCAACGCCGCTTCGACGGAGGAAATCATCTTCACGCGCGGCACAACGGAGGCTATCAATCTTGTTGCATCGTCGTTTGGCGACAAGTTGTGCAACGGCGACGAGATTATTGTCACCGTGATGGAGCACCATTCAAACATTGTGCCTTGGCAACTGTTGCAGCAGCGCAAGCGCATACGTCTGCGCGTGGTGCCTGTCAACGAGAAGGGCGAACTGCGCCAGGACATCTACCGCGACATGTTTACGGAGAACACCCGCCTGGTGGCAATCTGCCACGTGTCAAACGTGCTGGGCACTGTCAACCCTGTAAAGGAGATGATTGCCGAAGCCCACAAGCACGGCGTGCCGGTGCTCGTCGACGGCGCCCAGAGCGCACCGCACATGAAAATCGACGTGCAGGATATCGACGCGGACTTTTATGCGTGCTCAGCCCACAAGATGTATGGACCGACTGGCGTAGGTGTGCTTTACGGAAAGAAACGCCTGCTCGAGTCGATGACTCCATATCAAGGCGGCGGCGAGATGATTGGCAACGTGTCGTTTGAGAAAACAACGTTTGCCGACCTTCCGTTCAAGTTTGAGGCAGGCACACCCGACTTCGTGGGCATCGCGGCATTTGCCGAAGCGCTCGACTACATCGACCATCTCGGCATCGAAAACATTGAGACCTGGGAACGCCACTTGACGGAACGCGCCACTGAAGGACTGATGCGCATCCCGGGAATGCGCATTTTCGGAACTGCCGACAACAAGTGCGGCGTGGTTTCTTTCCTCGTCGGCAACATCCACCATTACGACATGGGAATGCTCCTCGACAAACTCGGAGTGGCGGTGCGCACCGGACATCACTGCGCCCAGCCGCTGATGACGGCTCTCGGCGTTGAGGGCACCGTGCGCGCTTCGTTCGGCGTCTACAACACGGAAGAGGAGGTAGATCAGTTTGTAGCGGCGGTGGAACGGGTGGCAAAGATGTTCTGAACCCAACCTGCCGATAGCATTTTAATTTAAAAGTTCATCATAAGTTCATCAAATCACAATCGGTCATTAGAGATTTTTCGCCCAAAAAGAAAACGAAATTTTCTAATGACCGATTGGGGTTTATTTTGTCAAATAAGAAATCAACTGCTCCATGCTATTTTCGATACTATCAATAGTCGGTATATCTTTGTAGGCAAGGTCAGGAAGTTCTTTTGCATAGACGTTGCTTAACGCTGACCATACACTATGTAGGTCACTGATGATTGGAGAATCCATGATGTCTTTGTTTTGCCATCCTTC